>ERZ506753.2163-NODE-2163-length-10162-cov-3.224399_pt1 | contig 10162 bp, 8 predicted proteins | sample MGYA00513044_ERZ506753 | MGnify/ENA metagenome assembly ERZ506753 | reverse complement strand
CAGACAGACCTAGACGAATCTTTCGCACTCGGCAAAAAAGCCGTCGCACTCTCCGAGGAGGGTGTGACAGCTTCCATGGTCACCATCGAGCGCACTTCAAACGCACCGTATACCGTGGATTACTCCTATGCGGAAATCCGCCAGATCGCCAACGAGGCAAAGAGCGTTCCGAGAGAGTGGATCAACAGTGCCGGCAACGACATCGAACAGCCTCTGCTCGACTATCTTGCTCCGCTGATTCTTGGCGAATCGCAGGTCTCCTATCACAACGGTCTGCCTGTATACATGGATGTGAGCCACCTGTCTAAGCACTAGACAGGTGCTCCCTATTCCCGGAGCAGAATCTCGATAAATTTACCGATCTCGACCCACGCTTTTCTGGATTCCGGCAGCATCTTTGCTGCCATCTGGAAAATGTGGAACATCCCGTCATAGATACTCAGGCGCACTTTTACGCCCTGTCCTCTCGCCTTCGCGGCGACATCCACAGAATCCGACAACAGCATCTCATACGATCCCACCTGTATCAGCATCGGCGGAAATCCTCTGAAATCGCCAAACATCGGTGATATATATTCATCCATCGGGTCGTGGTCTCCCACATAATCCCGATTGTAGATCAGGCTGTCCCTGGTCTTTCCAAACAGGGGATCCCTCTCGTAGTTGGTATCGTAAGACTCCCCGCTTGCCGTCAGATCCGTCCACGGCGACATGGCAATGATTCCGCACGGAAGCTGTCTGCCGTGATTGATCAGATAGTGGCAGAGTGCCATCGCAAGTCCGCCGCCCGCCGAATCTCCCGCCACAATGATCTGCTCCGAAAACCATCCCTGCGCAAGCAGCCATTCATACGCGCACACGGCATCCTCGAGCGCCGCCGGATACGGATGCTCCGGTGCCACGCGGTAATCCGGCGTGAGCACGCTCATGCCGTGGCTGACCTCATTGTACAATCCGGCAAACATGCGGTATGCATTGCGCATCGCCCCGACATATCCGCCGCCGTGCAGCTGCAAAATGATTTTGTCGCGGTTCACATTCTCCTTCGATTCTAAAAGCTCCATGGTAAAATGTTCCATCTCAATCGTCTGCATGGTAAAACATTCCGGACACTTCCACGGAGGTTCCGCCGTTCCGATCTGTTTGCGGAGTTCGCCGTTTTTTATCTTTTTTCCAATCAGCAAATCATTCGTCGTATGCGCGATCAGGTCTCTCACGACTCTGCCGCGGATACTCGCCTCATTTTCTCTCATTCACTGTACCTCTGTTCTATTTTCCGCTGTCAGAAAACAGCTGCGCCGCCGGACATCAAAGCAGCCGCGTCAGCGGACATGAAATCTTCGCCGCAGTTCCGTTCTTGCCCTCCGGTCTCCTATGATCAGCGTACCCAAAAACAGTGCCGTAGAAAATGCAAACGCCAGCAAGGCAAGAAGCGGCGCCGTCACGATCCCCACCGCATACAAGACCAGCGGGACAACGCTGCAGAGAATCATAAAAATCTGCCACATCATGTAGCTCTGCCAGTTGCGCCGGTTGATGCACATCAGAATCAGAATTCCCACATCCACTAAAAGAATGGCGGACGGAAGCGCATAGTTGACAGACCAGCCGCGGTACCCTACCACGAAGTCGATCGCCACAACCATCAGGATTGCGATCAGTGTCAGCACGATGGTCTTGCCCTTGTAGCCGGATTTTCCCAATATGGCATAGCGCAGCACCAGATAGCCGTACAACATCGCCAGCCCCGGAATCGCACTCCAGAACATCTCCGAGTCGCTGAGTACATTCAGATAGATCAAAAGCGCCTCCACAAGAATCGCCACGAACAGATAGATGCGGCTAAGTAACGCCAGACGCCTCGTCATCGTCCGCACATTCGGGTACATGTTCTCCACCTCAACCGTCTTCTCCAGCACCGAATGGCAAAGCGGACAGCGCTCCGTCTCGTCTAATATTTCCACATTACATTGCTTGCATCTACTCATAATTTACTCCATTCGTCTCTATCTCAACCGCAATCCCGTCTGCCGCGATTTTTCTGAAAAAACCTCTCTGCACCGACGTGTCGGTCAGATCATAACTGAAACTGAATACCAGCGTATCCCCGTAGGAACAGATCGTTCCCTTTAAGTGCTGCCCTTTGGACATGGCAAGAAACGCATGAAACATCTCCACATAAGGACGATACTCCTCGCTTACGGAGATATTCCCGATATTGGTCACCGTCGCTGTGTTTGCAAGCGCAGAGGTTGTGTATACATAGCGCATCGCCAGATTTTTCAAAAACAGCGGTACGATACGCGCTGCAAGAAGCTTCTCATTGGAGACATTGTAGGAAAAAAGCTTCTCCAGATTCTCCCGGCTGATCTGGCTGCGCAGGCTCTCACTGACACTCTTTAGCACTTCCTCAAATGTATAGATCTCCTTTGTCGGATGAAATTCTGCCGACACCATCACAAAGAAATTCTTCGTCGTGATCGAGTTAAAATAAGGGCGCAGATTGACCGGCACCGCAACACGAACCGGACGTTCGGAAGGCATCCCGTGCATGCACTCCGTGTAGACGCTCCAGACATATACCGCCACCAGATACTCATTGATGCTGACTCCGTACGCATGGCAGACTTTCTTCAACTCCGGGATCTTCATGTAGCCGTGCATGACGCCGAACTCTCCCGGCGGCAGCTTTTCTCCCTTTAAAAGATATGCCCGCTTCGTCTGATACCCCTTCTGGGAGCTGTGCTTGTAATTCTTGAGGAAGCTGTCCTCACGGTTCAACGAGGTATCACTGCTCAAGGAATCTCCCACCTTTTCGCGCAGCTTCGGATGTGCCAGCCGCAGATACTGATAGGTCAGCTCCTTGAGAAAATTGATGCCACCCATACCGTCGGTGAGCACATGAAATACTTCGAGATTGATGCGGTATTTATAATAGGTTACGCGGAACATATAGCTGTGGTTCTTATTCTGCCGGATATAGCGGCACGGAAACGCACTTTCCTCCCGCACACGCGGTGCCGGCTTGCCGTTTTCCTCAAAATAATACCAGAACACGCCCTGGCGCAGCCGCAGATTAAACCCATCAAACTTCGGCAGCACCATATCCAGTGCCTGCTGCAGCAATTCACGGTCCACCAGCTCCGTGAGCGTCACGCTGATGCGGTATACATTGCTCATGCTCTCCCCGGCTATCACCGGAAACAAATGCGCCGTATTGTCCAGACGGTCCCAGCGGATCTCCCTCTGTGCCTCTCTTGCACGGCGTTTTTTCCCTTTTACCTGGACAGCTTCCTTCTGCTCTTCGGCCGCTGTTACCTGATCCTTTTTCTTCATATATTAAATGCTCTTTTCCTGTATAGATTCTGTTGCAATTCTGTCTTACCCGTAGTTCCAATCTTATCATACTTCCTATTGTTTGTCCATGACACCCACGCCCGCCATTCTTTCTAAAAATTTCAGACTTTATCTCTTGCATTTTATTCGTTTTTTTTCTAAAATATCTGTGTGGTATTTGGATATACCAGAAAAGAGAGGCTCACATTATGTTGTTTAAGAAATTAAGTGCTCCTTCTTTAAAGGAGCTTTTTGTTGCAGAATTAGAGGGAATGATATTATCCGGAAAGCTTGAGATAGGCGCAAAACTTCCGCCTGAGCGCGAGCTTGCCGAGTCCATGCAGGTATCGCGCGCCGTCGTCAATTCCGGTCTGGACGAGATGGAGAAAAAGGGATTTCTTGTGGTCAAGCCACGAATCGGCACCTTCGTTGCCGACTACCGCAAATACGGTACCGCAGACACCCTGGTCTCCATCATGCAGTACAACGGCGGTATGCTCCGCGACAAGGAAGTGCGCTCCATTCTGGAAGTCCGCATCATGTTCATGAATCTTGCCGCCACGCTCGCCATCGACAATGCGGATGACGCGTCCATCGCCGGGCTCGAGCAGTATGTGACCGCCTTAAAGGCATGCGAAGATCCTGAGGAGGCTGCATCGCTGATCTTTGACTTCAGCCACGAGCTTTCCTTCATCGGCGGCAATTCGCTGCTCCCGCTGTTTTTCGCCTCCTTCAAGGATCTGGTGACAAACCTGTGGGTGCGCTTCGCCAGCAAGTACGGCGCAGCGGCGCTCGCTGAGAGCGCGGAGCAGATTTTCATTCATGTGCGGGACCGCGACAAAGACGCCGCCATCCGCTATATCACGGACTCCACCAACGAAAGTATTGACGGCTGCCGCCAGATCTATACGTAGGCGCCACATCCAGCCGTAATAAATTTTTGACGTGCGAAGTAATAGGAGGGAGAAAAAAATCATATCCTTCGATTTCAGCCGGAAATGCAGATGGAACATTCGTTGAAAAAAATGCGTGCATTTCTTCCGACCGGATTTTTGCATCGGATTCCGTGTCTCTTCCACGTTTTGACAATCCACGGAATGTGTCCGACAAACCGCAGACAATGAGCGGACTTTCTAGTGTCCCTAAGGGACACACACAAAAGTCCTAAAATTGTCTGCGAGTTGCGGACACACCCGTGGAATGCTCAAAACTTGGAAAAACACGGATCATCGCAGATGCAAAAACCAGTTGGTTAGAAATGCCACATTTTTTGATCCGAATTTCCAGATACATTCCGGCTGAAATCGAAGAGAATGATTTTATCATCCTATTACTTAGCACGTCAAACTAATCTATGACGTCTTTGCAAACTGGCTGTTATACAGCTTCGCATAGAATCCGTTCTTTTCCAGAAGTTCCTCGTGATTTCCCTGCTCAATGATGCTTCCATCCTTCATGACCAGAATGATGTCCGCCTCGCGGATCGTCGAGAGACGGTGTGCCACGATAAAACTGGTGCGTCCCTGCATCATCTTTGCAAACGCATTCTGAATCTTGATCTCAGTACGCGTATCAATCGAAGATGTCGCCTCATCAAGAATCAGCATCGGAGGCAGGCACAGCATGACTCTTGCAATGCATAACAGCTGCTTCTGTCCCTGTGACAGGTTGCCGCCATCCTCTGCGATCACGGTGTCATATCCCTCCGGCAGACGCTTGATAAAGCCGTGTGCATGGGATGCCTTTGCGGCCGCAATGATCTCCTCGTCCGTGGCGTCCGGTTTTCCCATCGCAATGTTGTCCCGGATGCTTCCACTCCGAAGCCAGGTCTCCTGCAGCACCATACCATAGTTGTCCCTGAGGCTCTTGCGCGTCAGCTGCTGCAGCGGAATATCGCTGACTTTGATCGTGCCGCTGTTCACATCATAAAAACGCATCAGCAGATTGATCAGCGTCGTCTTGCCGCATCCGGTCGGTCCCACGATCGCCACGCGCTGTCCCGGCTTCACCGACAGATTAAAGTCCTCAATCAGCTTCTGCTCCGGCACATAGGAAAAATAGACGTGGGAAAGCTCGACCTTACCGTTTGCATGCTCTAAGTCTACCGCGTCCTCGGCATCCGGTACCTCGGCATCCTCCTCGATCAGTTCAATCACTCTGCCCGCACACGCAAGCGCGTTCTGAAGCTCCGTGATGACGCCCGAAATCTCGTTGAACGGCTTCGTATACTGGTTCGCGTAGGACAGAAGACTCGACAGCTGTCCGACACTGATTCCTCCGGCGATCGCCGTAAAAGCTCCGACAACGCCTACCGTCGCGTAGACAAGGCTGTTGACAAAACGCGTCGACGGGTTGGTAATGCTCGAAAAGAAGATCGCCCGCAGAGAATACTTCTGCAGTCTCTCATTGATCTCATCAAACTTCTCAAGTGCCTCATCTTCATGGGAAAATGCCTGCACCACTTTCTGGTTGCCGACCATCTCCTCTATAAACGCGGTCTGCTCTCCTCTTGTCTCCGACTGCAGCTTGAACATGGAAAATGTCTTTTTCGCAATGAAGCTTGCCACAAATAGGGAGACCGGCGTGATCACCACGACCGCCACCGTGATCCGCACGCTGATCGTCAGCATGAAAATCAGTGTTCCGAAGATGGTCACGATACCGGTAAAGAACTGGGTAAATCCCATCAGAAGTCCGTCCGCGAACTGATCGACATCCGCAATGACACGGCTCACAATCTCTCCGTAGGAATGAGCGTCCAAATATTTCAGAGGAAGCTTTTCAATCTTGTCGAACGCCTCCGTCCGGATATCCCGGATCACATTGTAGGTAATTTTATTGTTGCAGGCATTCATCACCCACTGTGCCACTGCCGTCAGTCCGATGATGACCGCCATCTTTCTGAGAATCACAAAGATCCCGGCAAAGTCAACGGCTCCCTTTCCCACGATCCGGTCGACCGCCTGACCGATCAGAATCGGAAGATACAGGGTAAGCGCCACCGTCACCGCCGCGAGAATGATCGATGCTCCCAGGTATCCCCAGTATCGTCTGATGTATCGCAGAACCTTGCGCAGCGTTGATTTTTGATTTTCATTTACCACTTTTTTCATCTTTTCGCCTCTCCCGCCTGCTGTTCTTCTGTCCGCTTAAACTGCGACTCGTAAATCTCGCGGTATACCTCGCAGTCCTTAAGCAGATCCTCGTGTGTTCCAAGTCCTACAATCTCTCCATCGTCCAACACTACAATCTTGTCCGCCTGCATGATGGACGCCGCACGCTGCGATACGATAAATACCGTCATCTGCCCGTCCATATGTGCGATGGCTTTCCGAAGCGCCGCGTCCGTCGCGAAATCAAGCGCGGATGCACTGTCGTCCATAATGAGAATCTCCGGCTTCTTCACGAGCGCACGCGCAATCGTAAGACGCTGTCTCTGTCCGCCAGAAAGGTTTCTGCCGCCCTGCTCGATCTCATAGGAAAGTCCGCCTTCCTTGGCATCCACAAACTCCCTTGCCTGTGCAGTCTCAAGCGCCTCATACATCTCCTCGTCCGTGGCGTCCGAATTGCCCCAGCTTAAGTTCTCACGGATGGTTCCCTTAAAGAGAACCGCCTTCTGCAGAACAACACCGACCTTCGCCCTGAGTTCCTCCAATGTATAATCCCGCACATTCTTCCCGTCGACGAGAACCTCTCCTCTGGTCGCATCGTAAAACCGCGGAATCAGATTCACGACCGAAGATTTTCCAGAACCGGTTCCTCCGATAATACCGATGGTCTCTCCGCGTCTGACCGTAAAATCAATGTCGGAGAGCGCTTCCTCCGATGCGCCCGCATAAGTAAGACCAACCTTGGAAAATACGACGGCATTCTCCGCCGGGATTGTCTCTTTTCCTTCCCTGCCTGCTCCATCCAAAGTGAGACTTCCCGTCTCCGCTGCTGGATGCTCCGTGATCGACGATTCCATGTCAAGCACAGTCTCGATACGGTTCATGCAGGCAATGGATTTGTTGACGTTGATAATCAGGTTGGCCAGCTTGATTAACTCCACTAAGATCTGGGACATGTAGCTCACCAACGCCACAACCTGTCCCTGCGTAATGTTGCCATTGTCCACGCGGATCGCTCCTACCCATACAAGAACGACGATCGCTCCGTTGATGATAATATAGGTAAACGGATTCATGAGCGCCGAGATCTTGCCGACATAGAGCTGGATCTTTGTCAGCGCCTCATTGTCTTCGTGGAACTGTGCAATCTCATCCTGCTCCTTGTTGAATGCACGGATGACTCTGCTTCCGGTCAGGTTCTCTCTTGTGATGCCCAGCACTTTATCGAGTGCCGCCTGTACTTTTTTGTACAGCGGAATACTGACCAGCATGATGCCAAACACAACCACCGACAGCAGCGGAATGGTCACAACGAACACGAGCGCCGCTTTCACATCAATCGTGAATGCCATGACCATCGCTCCAAACACGATAAACGGCGAACGCAAGAACAGGCGCAGAACGAGGTTCACCCCGTTCTGCACCTGATTAACATCACTTGTCATTCTTGTAATTAACGTCGACGTTCCGACGGTATCCATCTCGGTAAATGACAGCGTCTCAATATGTTCAAACAGAGCATGTCTTAATCCTGTCGCACAGCCAACCGCCGCTTTCGCCGCAAAATACTGCGCCGTGATGGCACAGGTCAATCCGATCAGCGCCAGGAGAAACAGTACCAGACTCATCTTCATAATATATGGACGATCGGCATTTGCCACCCCGGTATCGATGATTGCCGCCATGACAAGCGGGACAATCAATTCAAATGAAGCTTCCAGGAGCTTAAAAAGCGGTCCTAAAATACTTTCTTTTTTATAGTTTCCCAAATACTGCAATAACTTTTTCATGATACTCCTTCGTGTCCTATGCTTTTAAATCTTTCATTTTCTGAAGTCCGATAATCAGCGCACCGCCGATCACGAAAAACAGGATGTTAAAATCATGAAGCGTCATTGCCGGCTGCGGTACCTCCAACGTGGTCGGTCCCATGACAACCGCGTAGATTGATCCTAACATCAGACCGATGATCAGATAGATCGTCTGTGCCCGGAAATGATCTAACGCCTTGCGGATCAGCTTTACCACACCAAAAATACCGACGAGAACGCCGCATCCGAAAATAAACACCGTCGGAAATGCAGCAAAATTCAGATGAAGAATATCTTTGATGGCAGTCACCACCGGCAGATACAGTCCCATGATTAAAAGAAGCGTCGAGCCCGAAATTCCCGGCAGCACCATCGCACAGATGGCAATCATTCCGGCAAGGAATACAAACAGGGCAAGCCCCGGCGTCAGATGCTCCAGGCTGACACCCTCTCCGCCGCTGCTCGGATTAAAGTAAGTAATCGCGGTCACGATTGCAACGCCAATCAGCACAAACGGAATGGCAGATTTTTTCGCCGCAAGGCAGTTCTTTTCTTCCCTAAAGATAATCGGAATGGCAAAAATAATAAATCCGATAAACAGGGAACTGATTGCATAGATATGAGCGTCAAACACGCTCGCAAGAATCAGGATGGCGAGAATCATTCCACAGACCCAGCCGGTTCCAAGCTTAATCAGGAAGAACAGAGCTGCTTTCTTTTTCTCCCTGCTTCCGGTTATCAGATCGTCGATAGAATCAATAAACTGGTCATAAAAACCCAACAGGAAAGCGACGGTTCCGCCGGATACGCCAGGTACACTGTCTGCCAGTGCCATGCAAAATCCTCTGATAAACTGCACTAAATACATCCTTTATACCTCATTTTTCTGTTATTTTTCTATTTTATTCACTACAGGTCAAAATCTGTCCAATTAGTGGATATACTGCTCCAGCTTGTGCGACTCGTCTAACACACTGTGAAGCAGATCCTTGGTATTTTCCGCATTGCCGAGATTCTTAACACTGAGATCCGCCGCCTGCACAGAAGAAGCTGTAACTTCCTCCGTCGTTGCGGAGAGCTGCATGATGTTCTCCACGATCTGATTGTTCGCCTTGGAGAGGTTGTTTAACATAGTGTCGATCTCACCGATGTCCGTCACAAGCTCATTGACATTCTGGTTCATGGCGCCAAAGCTCTCGGATGCCTGCGCAATCATCTCATCCTGCGCACCCGCCGCCGTCACAGAACGCTCCACCGCATCCGCCGCCGTCTGGGCATTTTCAGACAGCTGCTCTAAAATGTTGGCAATATTCTCCGTCTCCTGCCTGGTCTTCTCCGCCAGCTGACGGATCTCGTCTGCAACCACCGCAAAACCTCGTCCCGCCTCGCCTGCTCTCGCACTCTCGATCGATGCGTTGAGCGCCAGAAGGTTGGTCTGACTGGAAATAGAAAAAATGGTATCTGCAATACTTTTGACAGCGCTTGTACGATCCTGGAGTTCTCTCATAGAGGAAGCCACCTCGGAGTTTGTCTGTGCAATAACTGCGGACTGCTTCTTCAGATCATCCATGATTCTGGAACTCTTCTCATTCAGCTCTCCGGACTGCTTCGCCACCTGTACCATCTTCGCCGAACGCTCTAACGTCGTTCCGATGGAGTCCTGAATATTCTGCGTCATCTCGGTCTGCGTCTGGATATTCTCGGCGGTACTCTGTGTACTGTCCGAAATATCCTTCATGGCACCGTTGACTACCTCGGTGGAACTATTCAGTTCATTGACAATATTCATCGCATTCTCTGTTCCCTTGCGCACCTGATCTGCAACCGCAATGATATCGTCCACCATCTGGCGCTGTGCTGCTTCCTTTTCAGATCGGAAGAGCACACGTCTGCACTCCAGTCACA
>ERZ506753.2156-NODE-2156-length-10188-cov-9.426527_pt1 | contig 10188 bp, 6 predicted proteins | sample MGYA00513044_ERZ506753 | MGnify/ENA metagenome assembly ERZ506753 | reverse complement strand
TAAGCCCTTTCAGGGCACCCCAATAAATATATAATTGTAAGGCTTTCAGCCTAACTGCAAAATTCCCATTTAACCGATAAATTCTCATTTACCGGCGTAGCGCCGGAGCAAAGTTTCCATTCGGTATTCCCTGAAAGAGATACAGTTCCACCCTTTAGGGTATGTCTAAAACGATAACATGCCGAATGGAAACCTTGTTGGGGCGCTACGCCCCTAAATTCCCATTTAACGAACAATCATTTACAATGAGTTCAGTATTTGATTTGCCCGGTTCACGGTTACTGCTGCCGGGGTTTCCGGCATACTACCCAAGTTGAACGGAGCAAGCATTTTCTCTATTTTCTTTAATCCGGCTTTATTTCCCTTTTTCTCAAATTCCTGACGGAGGATATTTATCTTCTCGTGCGCCTGAATTCCTTCAATCAAGCGTTCGAAACGGATACAGCTACGCGCTCCCGGATATACAAGATACGTATCTCCACCTGCCCAACTGCGGAAACGGGAATCGAGCAGCGGTTCCAATGGCCAGCTGTTGTATGCCCAACGCAAATAACCGTCCAGGTGTTTCTTAGAAGAATAATAACTTATCCAGACAGCTTCTGCAGGATCGGAGAAAGTAAATGTATTGGGGTGAGCTTCCGTACAGCAGGTGTAATAGTTGGTACGCTTGTTTTCTGCCACACGGCGGAGGCGTACTTCTTCGGGGAAGTTCTGTCCGATTACAATGCAGTAATCATACAAATCGGGCTCAATCTCCGCATGGTAATTTCCTGCCAACGAAACTTTAAAATCCGGATCTGCTTTACGAATCACCTTCAAGGTCTTCTGCATCACTTCCATCGGACGTTCATCCATTGCAATAGCGCAGATATCGAACCATCCTTTTTCTTTCAGGTGCTTGGAGAAAGACGAAAGCATTGCTACCCACATCTCTTCGTAAGCCTCCTCGCCCGGTGCTGTTTTCACAAATTTCAGCGAGTTGGTTGCCTGGTCGTAATACTGGAATGACAACTCCCAGGGAACCATTGAATAACAGTTGATCTGTTTGTCAATGCCCACACTCATCATAAATTCTACCCAACGGTCGAAAATGGTATAGTCGAAAGACCATGTGCCGTCCGCCCGTTTCATCCAGGTAACCATTGTATCAAAATAATCTTCCGTCTGACCGTTCCAGGGTTTGTGCATCAAAGTAGCTGTAATAATCTTTTGTCCGGCATCTGCCAGCATTTTCATCAAAGGACGCATGGCGTCTAAATGCTCCTGACTCCATAGAGGAACCTGATAGTAACGTGCCACTGCATAAGGACTTTGCCACAAATCCAAGTGGTAGGCCCACTCCGAAGGCGCCGGAAGTTCACGGGAAGAAACCGTAATTTCCAGATTCAGGCGTTGCAACAGACGAGAGCCGTCGTTGATTAGCAACTCCCCTTTATACGTTCCGGGAACAGCCGATTGAGGAATCCAACATTGCACCCAGACAGGTTGAACTGTGCGGGCAGGCAAAGCCATCGCTTTCAGACTGGTATCAATCGGATCGGCCACCAATAATGAATCATAATCCACCGCTTTCCGATGTCCGCAGGCACCTCTGCCGTCTTTGTTCAATTCGTCCGTCATCACATAACGAACAAAACCGCCGGTGAATGCATCTTGGGGAAGAACATTTCCTTTCTTGTCTTTGAAATCACCAAAGCTGAAATTCAGGTCTTTCAGTTCTACACCTGTCCATACAACCGCTTGCGCGTTCACACGTTCACCACGCCAGCCTTTCAAAGCAACCGTTTGCTGGTTCTTCAACCGGGGAAGCCCGTGTTTTGCGTACCGGACGTCTGTTGTACCCCAAGACACTTGTGTTATTGTCACTGCCGCCCATTCTTTATCAGACGGCGCAGCAGGGTCGGGCAATTCCTGATAAGTCTGTAAAGGGAACTTCGGTTGTCCTGTCGGAACACCACATTGAGTGACTCCTTGCTGGGCAAAAACTGCGCCTACGCTAAAGAGACAAGTCAGAGAAAAAATAGTAAGTCGTTTCATGGTTAGTTAATTAAATGATTAAAGGTTTTTATTAGGGGGAAAAATATTCAATCACATGGGGTCTACATCATAATAGACAATCAAAGATTTATAGCGTTCATCTTCCAACATCTCCCGTTGGATGCGCAACAGCAACTCCCGGGCACGCCCCATCGGAGCGTTCTGCTCAATCTTTACGACAATCTTTTTAATAAACAACGTTTGGATACGGGCAACAGGAGGTTTATCCGGCCCCAACACTCGATTACCAAATACCGCCCGCAGCTTATCCGCCATCACTACCGCCATCTGATCCAACAACGCTTCATTATGATTTTTCAGATAAACATATACCAACCGGTAATAAGGAGGATAATGGAACATCTGCCGTTCCGCCAACTGCCCGCCTACCATGTCTTCATAATCATTGGCAATGACCTGATGAATGATAGGATGCTCGATGCTCTTGGTTTGCAGCACCACCCTACCCCGCTTGTTCTTACGTCCGGCACGTCCCGCTACTTGCGCCATCAACTGGAAAGCCCGTTCATAGGAACGGAAATCCGGATAATTCAGCATCGTATCGGCATTCAGTATACCTACAATACTGACATGATCGAAATCCAATCCTTTCGAAACCATCTGCGTACCAATCAATATATCCGTCTTTCCCTGTTCGAAATCCGCAATAATCTTTTCATAAGCAGAGCGGGTGCGTGTGGTATCCAAGTCCATTCGTGCCACTGCCGCTTCGGGAAAAAGAATTTTAATGTCATCTTCAATCTTTTCCGTACCAAAGCCACGGTTCACCAGTTCCGTACCTTCGCAGGCAGGACAGGATTTCGGCAGTTGGTAGGTATAACCGCAATAATGACAGGTTAGCTGATTGATTCCTTTATGATAGGTAAGGCTCACGTCGCAATTCTTACACTTGGGCACCCAACCGCAGGTACGACACTCCACCATCGGAGCAAACCCACGACGGTTCTGAAAGAGAATCACTTGCTCTTCCTGTTCCAAAGCCTCTTTCATGTATTGTATCAAGAGCGGTGAGAATTGTCCCACCATCCTCTTTTTGCGATGCAATTCCTTTATATCCACCGGAATAATCTCCGGCAATTGAATTTCTTTATATCGTTCTTTCAGTTGTACAAAACCATATTTCCCCTCCCCTGCATTCTGCCACGACTCGATAGAGGGGGTAGCCGTTCCCAACAAAGTTTTAGCTCCGTACATGGCAGCCAGTACAATCGCAGCACTACGGGCATGATAGCGGGGAGCGGGATCTTGTTGCTTATACGTATTTTCGTGCTCTTCGTCCACAATCACCAATCCCAGATTTCGGAAAGGAAGAAACACGGAAGAACGAACTCCCAGGATAATATCGTACCCATTCTCTCCCAGTTGTTTCCGCCATATTTCAACCCGTTCGGCATCGGGGAATTTAGAATGGTAGATCCCCAGGCGAGCACCGAAGACCCGTTGCAGACGCTCTGTAATTTGAGTAGTCAAGGCAATCTCCGGCAACAAATATAAGACTTGCTTTCCCTGACGAATCGTTTCTTCGATCAGATGAATATATACTTCCGTCTTCCCGCTGGACGTTACTCCATGAAGCAGACACACGTTTTTCTCCTGAAAAGACTGAACGATTTCATCATGTGCCCGTTGCTGAAACTCGTTCAAGGCGTTCAGCTCGACTACTTCTTTCTCCTGTTTATTCAACCGTCCGATTTCGTGATAGTAGATTTCGAAAATCTTCTTATCCACCAGTCCGTTCAGTACCGAAGGAGCCACATTAGCCCGTTGCAACAATTCTTTCTTGGAGACTTCTTTCGGAGTTCCGGTTCCTAAAATACCTGAATACTCTACATACTTCATGAGCAACGCCAGTTGCTTCGGAGCACGAGACAGAATATCAAACAAGATATGGAGTTGCTTTTCATCTGCTGTACCCGCAAGCCGCACCCGTGCCTCTGTCTTAGGCTTATAAGTACGTTTCAATTCTTCCTTTACAAAAATGGCTTCTTTATCGAGCAGGGACTTGATGGCGGTAAGAATATTTTTTATGCCGCTGTCTTTCTCCAGTTTAGTGACGGACTGCTGCGCATCTACGGCAAGTAAATCCAAAATGCGTTGTTCCCGTTCCGGCAATGGCGCATCCGCCTCAAAATCGAGATTATATTCAACAATCGTTTCACTCTCCAGCTTCAGGCCGGAAGGAAGTGCCGCTTTATACACATCTCCCTGTGTACAGAGATAGTAATCGGCTATCCATTCCCAAAATTTGAACTGAACGGGTAGTAAAATGGGAGAAGCATCCAGCAATGCAGATATATCTTTCACTTCGTACTCCGTTGGAGCACAATAATGAACGTTAAGGACGATAGCCGTATAAAACTTCTTTCGCCCGAAAGGAACTACCACACGGCAGCCTATCTTCACATCTTCCGCACATTCGTCCGGCAAAGAGTAAGTGAAACTCTTCGGAAGCGGAAGCGGTAATATGACATCTACATATTTTTTCATTGCAGGTACAAAAATACAATAAAAAAATGGGGAATGAAAAAGAAGGAAGAGAGAACACTCAAAAGAAAAACGCTTCTTAAGGCAGGATTGGGCAGAAACAGTTTCGAGGCTGCAACAGGGCAGCCTCCGAACAAAAAAAAGAGTTCCCGTTCACCGGAAACTCTTTTTTATATACGATGTAAAATGACAGACTATTTAAAAAATATAGGCAACAGATACCTGCCAAGTCTTAGTCTTATAAGAAGCGTCTGTTCCTTCAATATCCGCAGTGTCGCCCAATGGGATATTGTAGTTAGCACCTACCTGCAGATGGTTCAGCAACTTCAAACCGGCACCCACATTAATACCTACTTGCGCTTTCTTCTTATCAATTCCCGATTTCTTTTCAAAATCGAAATAAAAATCAGGACCTGCAGCAAGATAAATACCGGCCATACTTCCCAAACCGATTGTATATTTCAGGTTTACAGGAATATCAATACCGTTTTGCTTGATAGTCAAATCCTCGTTTCCTTCAGAAACCTTTATACCTCTTTGAGCAAAAAGCAAGGCAGCATCTACTCCCAACCCTACGATTGGAATATTAAACTCGGCCATCGGACCAATAAAGAAACCGGTAAAATTATCCTTCTTAAAGTTATCGCCTACATTAGAGAAACTCGCCTTCGACAAGTTCAAACCTCCTTTTACACCAAAGTGTATTTGCGCCTGGGCAGGCATCGCCATACCGATACATACGGCAATCATTAAAGCACCAAAAATCTTTTTCATAAATTTACGTGTTTATAATTCGGGACAAAGATATATAATTAGAATAAATAAACACAATTTATCGGTTTTTTGTTCGCTCAAAGTCGCTGTTGTTCACTTAATCCGACGCCCATACCTTTATATTTGCTCTTTTGAAGATTGAACTTACAATAGAGCATCAGTTTCATCTAACACTCACAGACTAATAAGAAGTTCTTATTAGTTCAATTTTCATCCTATTTATCATCTATAAATATTGGAAAAATGATAGTTAATCAAATTTACTTCCTAATTATCATACATAACCTTTTCAGCCAACACGTACGGCAAGTGGTCTGCTCCAATGCAAGTTCTTTTTCTAAATGCCGCACCCGGTCACATTGCTTCAACCATTTGCTCTGCAGTGCATCATACAAAAATTTAGCTCCTTTATATATGGTGATTTCCTTATCTTGTTTGCCTAAAAGTGATGCGTATATTGAACAAACTTGAGATTTATCCATGCAATATCGTTCCAACTTTTCGATATACATCAATGTAATCCCCTTTTTATTCCGGTTGATAAAATCCTGAATACTTTCATCGTCGATGATGTCGATGTCGGTTCTTTGGTAGTCCACGGTGATTTCTCTTATCTCTATCAAGACCCAGATATATTCTGTCTCGAATCCGTACTTTGCAGCCGCTTCTTCTATACTAATCCATTGTGCCATAGCGTTTGTTCTTTTATGTGTGATACAATAAGGGATGAATAATGTTTTATTCATGTATATTAGCACAACGAGCATCCACTCTTTTTGCAGTCCGCCGGATGGAGATTGGCTAGGTTAAATTGTGGGGTAATTGATAACCGGCCGAATACAAGAAAGACGCAGATGCTGCTGTACCATTATCCACATCTGAGGCTTAGCAAGACCCTTGCGCAAGATAATGATAACAACAGACACCCACGTCAATCGTCTATATATAACACATCATCAAGTGATATGTTTGACATATAACCATTCACGTGAAGTATCTGCCGTATCATCTCTCTGCGCGAAAATTGCTAATTTTTCAGATGTGAGAGATAATACATCCATACTTCATTTAAGAAATATAAACCGCTTTCTGCCTATTTCATCACGCTGATGGGCTGAAAGCGTATGACAAAGATATATGTTTTTTTTGAAAGGTAGCAGAAATATGGAAATAAATATAGGAAGTTCTGTATTAAAATGAATTTGATAAAATATAATCCTGTTTCTTATTTCTGATCCGAAATATCTCTCACCAATAAAAATAAATAAGCAATTTTACTCTCATACTCTCATCAATCGTTTGAAAAGCCTTTATTCATCGGAGTTACAGGTATGAGAGTAAGCATGAGAGTAAGATGAGAGTAACTTTTACCCTCATACCTTGTCATAAGCGTCTTGATTTTAGTCGAACTTCTTAATTCTATAATTAGAAGACTTTGCTCACAAGCTTAAAGCAATATGTTTCAAGCAATTAGATTTGTTCATACAGATAACGGTTACCGATAATCTCTTTACGGGTGACATATCCTCCATGTTCTTCTATCAGAAGTCTCAATTTATCATCCATATCACACTTGTCTTATTATGTACAAATATACGGCATTTATTTCTAAGTGCCGTAGTTTTGTACATATTTTCTTTTGATACAAAAGTGAGTAGGAGCATGACTTAACTATTTTTCAAGCAAAAGAAATTATAGTTCCAAGCAAGCAAACTTCAGTTTCCAGCATAAGAAACTACAGTTCCGAGGCAAGAAACTCCAGTTCCCACCGTAGGAAACGACAGTGTCCAAGGCAGGAAACGACAGTGTCCAAGGCAGGAAACGACAGTGTCCATGTATGGATACCGCAGTTTCCGTACGTAGATACTGCAGTCTCCTTATAGGGATACCATGAACTTCCCATAGCTTTGCATAAAGAAATCAAGGACTTTTCTTTAGTTATATTATGCGTTGCAGATACTTTATCTGCAACGTATCTGCAACAGGTATCTGCAACGCTCCAACTGCCTATTTACTAATACATTACAAGCGTTTTGTTGCAGGTGGCAGATACTTTGATGTTTTTTAAACTTTATAGAGGAAGATTATACTCATTCTTACTACTATGAAAACAAATCATTTAACGCCTCGCTCATACTAGGATGAGTAAAAATGAAGTCACGCAGGAAAGTATAATCCTGACCTGTCTTCATTGCAACAGCAACTATATTGATTACTTCGCTGGAATCAGGCGCAAACAGCATACAGCCCAATATTTTTCCCGTATTCTTATCAATAACAGCTTTCAAAAGGCCATCCGTTTCTCCCAATGTTTTCGCTCTTGGTATCGCCATAACGGGCAATTTCTTGATAATAATATCCAAATTCTGCTTACGAGCCTCTTCTTCATTCAATCCGATACGTGCTAATGGAGGATCAATAAAAACAGAGTAGCTAACCGGATTGCGATCATTCGTTGTCCGTTCTTTATCGCCAAACAGATCCTCCCGGATAATCCGGTAATCATCCAATGAAATATAAGTGAACTGCAAACCACCTTTCACATCACCAACGGCACGTATATTCGGTTGGGTTGTTTTCAGATATTCATCCACAATGATCGCTCCGCGTGCATCCGTCTCCACTCCGGCAACTTCCAAATTCAGATCTTTCGTGTTCGGTCGGCGTCCTGTCGCCAGCAATACAGCATCAGCTTCAAGTTCCACCACCTCGCCAGTTTGTGAATCAGAGAAAACAACGAGTGCTCCATCTTCAATATGTTTCACAGATTGAACCTTTGCATTCATTCGAAAAACAATGCCTTTTTTCTCTAATGTTTCTTTTACACTTGCAGCAATATCCCGGTCTTCACGCACAATCAGTTCAGGATAACTTTCGAGTACGGTCACCTGTGAACCGAACGAAGCATACATAGACGCAAACTCCAAACCGATGTAACCGCCACCGACAATAACCAGCCGGCGGGGAAGCTCGGTCAATTCCATGATTGAGGTACTTGTATAAACCAACGGATTACCCGCAACTCCCTCAATGGGAGGAATAACAGTTTCTGCCCCCGTATTGATAATAATTTGCTTCGATGTCAGCATTATTTCTTCAGTAGATGTACGGACAGAAACCACATCGGAAGAGACAAAAGAGCCCACACCTGTATAGACTGTTACATTGGGATTATCTGCCAGATTATGGTAATTCTTATTTCTCAATGCACTTGTCACAGCCTCTTTCACAGAAATGGCATTGCGATAGAACTCACTCCTTTCTTCAAATGTAGCGTCTTTCATACCGGAAGCAATTTTAGCCTGATGAACCAATGTTTTGGTCGGAATACAGCCAATATTAATACACGTTCCTCCATACATTTTATCCGAACGTTCAACAATGGCAACTTTTCGCCCACGCTTTGCAAACTCTGCCGCAAGGGTCTTCCCTCCCTTGCCAAAACCGATAATAATAACGTCAAATGCATTCATATCCATATAGTTTTAATTGGTTCTAAATTTACTTGTTAAGTTCATAACTAATGATGTTGCAAAGTTCACTGTTTTTAAAGTAATGAACAATAACTATTTTACCGGATAAGTTAGCAATTATTCCCATATAGAATAAAAGTAACAAATAATCAAAATCGCCGGAGCAGATCAGTGACTTGCCCGGCGATTTCCCTATTGAATCGATTCCCACTTACTATCTATCAACGGTTGGGATGAATATCCAGTTTGACTGGTTTTATCATATTTTCAGGTTCCAGAATGGTATCCAAATCTTTCTTGGAAAGGATATTATGTTCCAAAACAAGTTCATACACTCCCTTTCCTGTTTCCAATGCTTCTTTAGCTATCTTGGTAGAATTTTTATAACCAATCACCGGATTCAGGGCTGTCACTACACCAATGCTGTTGTGCACATCTCTCCGGCATTTTTCTTCATTGGCTGTTATGCCGTCGATGCATAACGTACGCAAGGTATCGAAGCCATTCATCAACAAGTCGGCAGACTCGAAACAGCATTGCGCCATCACCGGCTCCATCGCATTCAGCTCCATTTGAGCGGCTTCGCCACTCATGGCCACACAAAGATCATTTCCTATCACCTTATAAGCCACCTGATTCATCACTTCAGGAATCACCGGGTTCACTTTTCCCGGCATGATGGATGAGCCCGGTTGCATAGCCGGCAGATTGATTTCTCCCAATCCACAACGCGGACCGGAAGCCAGCAACCGCAAGTCATTGCATATCTTATTCATTTTGACAGCTATACGCCTCATCGCTCCCGAATAACCTACCATGCAGGAAGTGTCCGAAGTGGCCCCCACCAAATCATCGGCAAGTTTTATATCCAGTCCCGTAATCTTGCGCAAAGCGGCAATACACTTCTCCGCATATTCCGGTTCGGCGGTGATTCCGGTTCCGATGGCCGTGGCTCCCATGTTGACTGTCAGAAAGTCTTGCGCGGCAAAATCAAGATTCTTCACTTCATGTTCAAGAATACTCGCAAACCCGTTGAAGGTCTGTCCGAGAGTCATTGGTACGGCATCTTCCAGTTGGGTACGTCCCATTTTGATGATATGCGCAAACTCACTTCCTTTCTTCCGGAAAGCCTCTATCAACACTTCGAAATGCTTAACCAATTTCAGATGAGTGTAATAGAGTCCAATGTGGATGGCGGTGGGATAAGCATCGTTGGTAGATTGCGAGCGGTTGACATGATCGTTAGGCGAACAGTATTGATACTCTCCGCGCTGATGCCCCATCAGTTCCAATGCCCGGTTGGCAACCACTTCATTGATATTCATGTTCGTGGTAGTACCCGCGCCTCCCTGAATCATATCTACGGGGAACTGTTCGTGATGCTTTCCTTCAAGTATTT
>ERZ506753.2146-NODE-2146-length-10211-cov-6.116680_pt1 | contig 10211 bp, 13 predicted proteins | sample MGYA00513044_ERZ506753 | MGnify/ENA metagenome assembly ERZ506753 | reverse complement strand
TTTTGGTGCTGTTCTTTGTAGTGGGCGTCATGCGTACCTGCGGCAGCTTTGCCGATGTAAACTTCTGTTAGAGAACATATACAACTGAATACGGGTTTATCTGATGATAAGCACTTGCAACTATCCGAGAAAAGAACGGATATATGCAGGTGCTTTTCTTTTTCAAAAAATCAGAACACAGTGTCCAAAATCGGCTATCCGCACGGGCTGTAAGGTAGGGGGCAAGTCTGCCCGTCTGTACCTTGACAACTTCACAGCAGCCGCCAGAGGGATACCTGCCGCAACGGACAGTGCGCCATGATATGAGCGTACCCATTGCTTAATCCATGCACAGCATAGACAGTAACAACGCCGCTTTGGGAAAGCGTGGAACCGTATGGAATGGCTGTGCCTACATATCCCCGTCCTTGTGGCAGGGATATAAAAATTTTAAGGAGGTTGAATGCCTATGGACAAGTATGCAACAACCAGACGAAAGCGGAAGGAGGACACCCATGCAAAAGCTGAACATGGTGGACGCAGACACCCTGCTCTATCAGCCGCTTGACAAGCCCCGCTTTGTGGTGGACGGTCTTATCCCCACGGGGCTGATACTGTTCTGCGGCTCACAGAAAATCGGCAAAAGCTGGCTCATGCTGAAACTCTGCTTATGCGTGTCGGCGGGGCTGCCTTTCTGGGAAATGGAGACACGGGCAGGCGATGTGCTGTACCTGTGCCTTGAGGATACCTTTTTCCGCATACAGGACAGGCTCTTTCGTCTGACGGACGAGGCGGACAGCCGCCTGCACTTCGCTGTAGCAAGCTGTAAGCTGACGGACGGGCTGATCGTGCAGTTGGAGGACTATCTGAAGGAGTACCCCGACAGCAGGCTCATTGTGATTGATACCTTGCAAAAGGTACGCACCGCCTCAAAGGACAACGCCTATGCCAGTGATTACGGGGATATTTCCCAGATTAAGGAGTTTGCCGACCGGCATTCCCTTGCGGTCATCGTTGTCCACCATATCCGCAAGCAGAACGACAGCGATGTGTTCAACAAGGTATCGGGGACAACGGGGCTGACGGGGAGCGCAGACGCTACCTTTGTACTGGAAAAGGAAACCCGTGCGTCCGATACCGCAAGGCTCTACTGTGTCGGCAGGGACATCGAGTATCAGGAGTTTGTCCTGCGTTTCAGGGAGTGCAGTTGGGAGATGGTGGAGCGAAAAGGACAGGAGCAGCTTGCGAGGGAAAGCATACCGGCTGTCCTTTTTCGGCTCGTAGAGTTCATGCAGGACAAAGGGAACTGGTGCGGCACAGCCACGGAGCTTCTGGCGGCGATGGAGGAAACAGACACCCCACCCACGGTCATTACGAAGTGGCTCAATGAGTACCGCACGACTTTCTTAGCGGACAACCGTATTGGTTATGCGTACCACAGGAAGAAAGAGGGCAGGCTGATTGCGCTCACAAAGCAGGCGGATGACAGTGATGACAGCAGTGACAGCGATGTTGGGATACCCCCTGCGTCTGTCACTGACGACACAGCAAAGTGAAGTCCGACGGTTTTGCCCTACGGGTGGCAGGCGTGGCGGCAATGGCAATGCTTTTTCGGTATGCGCCCTGCCACCCTGCGGGAGAACACCCCGCAAACGCTCTGTGCAGGTGTGGGCTTTTCTCGCCTCTTTCGGCTCGTAAAGCCACCCCTGCGGCTGAAAAAACCGTCCCGGTTTTTACAGCCCGCTTTTGCAGGGTGTAACACACTACACCTTGCAAGCAAGGTTGTGTGCCAGACTTTCCCTCTGGACTCCCTTTCGGCAGGGCTTTCGCCCTGCTCCCCGCCGCCTGCGGCTGCGGGGAAATGCGGTGCCGGTGACAGTGCCATGCGGTTTGGGAGGGTATCCCATAACCACCGTCATCACTGTCACCACCGTCACCGTCCAAAGAACACCCGCCGCAAAAAGAAAGGAGTTGAACGCTTATGCCTTACGCAATCCTGCGTTTCCAGAAACGCAAGGCAGGCTCTGTGGCTGCCTGTGAACGCCACAATGAACGGAAGAAGGAGGCGTACAAGAGCAATCCCGATATTGATCTGGAACGCTCCAAGTACAACTATCATCTTGTGCCGCCGCCACGCTACACCTACAAAAAAGAGATCAACCGCATGGTGCAGGTGGCAGGCTGCAAGGTGCGGAAAGACAGCGTAATGATGGTGGAAAGCCTCATTACCGCCTCGCCTGAATTTATGAACAGCTTACCGCCAGAGGAACAGAAAGCCTACTTTGCTATGGCTTTGGACTTCATAGCGGAGCGTGTGGGAAAAGAAAATATCCTCTCTGCTGTGGTGCATATGGACGAGAAAACACCCCATATGCACCTTTGCTTTGTGCCGATTACGCCAGAGGGAAAGCTGTCTGCCAAATACTTTTTAGGCAACCAGAAGTCTTTATCCGAGTGGCAGACCGCCTACCATGAGCGTATGTCCGCACGGTGGAATGAGTTGGAACGGGGGCAGTCCTCAATGATTACGGGGCGAAAGCATATCCCCACATGGCTCTTTAAGCTGGGCGGCAGGCTGGATAAACAGTATGAGGAAATCGTCAAAGCCCTGTCCGATATTAACGCCTTTAACGCAGGGAAGAAACGGGATAAGGCGCTCTCCCTGCTTTCCGCATGGCTGCCGGAGGCGGAAAGGTTTTCACGGGAAATCGGGAAACAGAGCGCCTATATCGACAGCCTGAAAAAGAAAATCGGGCAGGAAAGCGACTATGCGGGGCGGCTGCGTGACGAGAAATACGCAGAGGAATTAAAGGTGCAGAAAGCCAACCAGAAGATATTTGAGTTGCAGCGCACCAATCAGCAGTTGGAACGCCTGCTTAGGAAAATCCCGCCCGAAGTGTTGGAAGAATTGCAGAAACAGAACAGAAATAGGTCAAGAGAAAGGTAGGAAAGCCATTGAAAAAACAGGATTTTACCGTGCTGAAGATTGAGGATTTACGCCCGTTCCCCGATAACCCGTTCCGTCTGGTGGAGGACGAACTGCTGATGGAAATGGCGGAGAGTATCAAGGAGTTTGGTGTGGTAACGCCCATCATAACCCGCCCAAAGGAGGACGGGAACGGGTACGAAGTCATTGCAGGGCAGCGGCGTGTCCGTGCCTCACAGCTTGCAGGGATAGAGACAATCCCTGCTTTTGTTTTGCCCTTAGACCGTGACCGGGCGATTATTACCCTTGTGGACAGCAATATCCAGAGAGAAAATATCCTGCCGAGCGAGAGGGCTTTTGCCTACAAGATGAAGTTGGAGGCGATGAAAAGGCAGGGATACCGCACGGATTTAACTTCGTCCCAAGTTGGGACGAAGTTGCGGACGGACGAAACGGTGGCGCAGGGCTTTGGTATTGGAAAGACCACCGTACAGCGATATATCCGCCTGACCGAGTTAATCCCGCCGATTTTACAGATGGTGGACGAGGGGCAGATTGCCCTTACCCCTGCGGTGGAACTGTCTTTTTTGAAGAAGGACGAGCAGGAAAACCTGCGGATTACGATGGAAAGTGAGGACGCTACCCCCTCTCTTTCGCAGGCGCAGCGCATGAAAAAATTAAGCCAGATGGGGCGGCTTGACATGGATACCATCTTTGCGATTATGACCGAGGAAAAGGCAAACCAGAGGGAAACCGTGAAAATCGGCATGGACAAGCTGCGGAAATATTTCCCCAGAGGCACAACGCCAAAGCAGATGGAGGATTTTATTCTCCGCTTATTAGAGCGTGAATTGCAGAGAAAACGAAACCGTGACAGCCGCTAATCTTCTTTTCTCGGCGGGTAACGGACAGAAAGGACAGGTCATTGATGAAAGAAATCCAGTATGAAATCGTAAAAGAAATCGCTGTCCTCTCCACGGGCGACAGCGGCTATACAAAGGAAATCAACCTGATTGCGTGGAACGGGAACGAGCCGAAGTACGACATCCGCAGCTTTTCCCCTGCCCGTGAGAAATGCGGCAAGGGCATTACGCTGACAAAGGCGGAGGCGGAGAAACTCCTTGCGGCTCTGAAAAAAGAACTAAAACAGTGAGATTTTGAAGGGAGGTATGTCTATGGCAAAGACAACGGTGCGCCCGAAAATCATTGTGCAGGCGGCTTACACGGGCGGCGCAGATATGCGGGAATTGTTTATTTCCCTGCTTGTAAACGAGGTGCGGAGGGGAAACTCCTCTCCCCGCACCTTTGAGATATTCAAACTTCCGCAATACAATGAGGGCAGTACAGATACAAAGGAGGCGAGCTGAATGGCAATGTTAAGGGCGGCTCTGTACTGCCGCTTATCAAAGGACGATATGCTGCAGGGCGACAGCGAGAGTATCAAAACGCAGAAAGCCATGCTGACGCAGTACGCAAAGGAGCATGGCTTTCTGGTGGTGGAAATCTATGTGGACGATGGGTACAGCGGCTTAAATTTTGACCGTCCGAGCTTTACCCGTATGCTCGATGACATCGAGGCGGGAAAGATTGATGTGGTCATTACGAAAGACTTATCCCGTCTGGGGCGTGACCATCTGAAGGTCGGACACTTCACGGAGATTTACTTCCCGATGAAGAATGTGCGGTATATCGCAGTCAATGACGGTGTGGACACCGCCAACAAGAACAACGATATAGCGGCTCTGAAAAATGTGATGAACGAGTTTTACAGCCGGGATAATTCCCGCAAAATCCGTTCCTCTATCCGTGCGAGGGCAAAGGCGGGGCTGTACCGTTCTTCTTTTAACCCTATCGGCTACCGCAAATCCCCCGATAACCACAACAAGCTGATCGTGGACGAAGAAACAGCGTGGATTGTGAAACGGATATTTGAACTTGCCAACGCAGGCATGGGAGCGCATAAAATCGCTACCGTGTTCCGTGAGGAACAAGTACCCTGCCCGTCATGGTGGCTGCACAGCCGGGGCGAAAAGGACTACTCCAAGCGGTTTGAAAATCCAGAGAACAAGTATGAGTGGTCGCACACCGTCATACGAAATATCATCTCCAATCCCCTCTATCTGGGGCATTGCGTGATGTGCAAGACCGAGAGTATCTTCAAGGTCAACGCCTCAAAGAAAGTACCAAAAGAGGACTGGATTACCGTGGAGAACACCCATGAGCCGCTTGTGACGCAGGAGGTTTTTGACGGGGCAAACGAGAAGATTTTAAGCCGCAGGCGGGATACCACCGATAACTTTGTTTCTCCCTTTGCGGGGCTTGTGAAGTGCGGCACTTGCGGAAAGGCGTTAGGATTACGCTACTGGACGGGGAAAAGACACAGGATTTATGTGTGTACCACTTACGCCCACGACACTAAAGCCTGCACAGACCACCGTATTTTCTATGAGGATTTATATAAGGCGGTGCTTGCGGATATTCAGTACCACGCCCGCCTTGCCTATGAGGACAGAGAGAAAGCGGTGGCTCTGGCAATCAAGATGAACGCTAAAGCAGACGGTAGCAAGGGGAAAAACAATGCCGACAGACTGAAAGCGGCAAAGAGACGGTATGAGGAAGTGACGAGACTGTTTGACCGTCTGTATGAGGACAGTGTATCGGGGCGTATCTCCCATGATAATTTTAACCGTCTGATGGATAAGTACCAGACCGAGCAGGAACAGCTTTTAGGGCAGATACAGGCTTTAGAAACCGCCATGCAGGAGGTTAAGGACAATCAGCAGAATGCCATTAGGTGGGCGGAACTGATGGCGCAGTATGTGGGAATACAGGAATTGACTGCTGAAAACCTCAATCTCCTTGTGGAGAGGATTGAGGTCTATGACCGCACGGAAACCAATGCCGGGGCAGAACAGATGATTAAAATCTGTTACCGCTTCGGCGGCTACATAGGGGAACGGGTATTTTCCGCAAAGGTGCTAAAACACCCTTGCAGGAAAAACGCCTGCCCCCTCAGAGAAAGGAAAGGCTATGGGAAAATATCACTTGTATCTTAGTGAGGAAGAAAGGCAGATTGTTCTCTACGCTCTGATCGACTTCCGCAATAAGCTACTTGCAGCAGGCAGATATACGGACTGTGTGGACGAGCTGCTGATAAAGGTCATGTACGCAAAGACGAAAAAGATAAAAATACGGTAATGGAGGGAATGACAATGACGAAATCAATCTTTGAACAGTTGGGCGGCGCTTATGAACAGCAGGGGGATTATCTTCTCCCCTGCCTCACAGTACCCGCCGAGAACGAACAGCCCATAGGCGTATGGGGACAGCGGCACTTGCGGTATCTGAAAGAATACCGCAGAGCCACCTACATAACCCTGCTCACAAGCGGCAGGCTGAACGCTTACCTTGCCGACATCGACAGGCAGGCGCAGGAGCGTATGGGAAGGCTCACGGAGCAGATGAAACGGGCGCAGGGTATCACGGAGCAGCTAAAGGCGGAAAATGCCTTAGAATGGGTGCAGAGAATGAATAACATACGGGCGTGTGCAAGGGAGATTGTGGAGAGGGAGAGGATTTCTACATCAGTAAAAATATAACTTCCGAAAAGTTTCCGAAATCTTTTTAAACCGTTGTTGCTCAAAAGTGCAAATGATATAATTAAACGGAACAACAAAATAGATGTGTCTTCAGGGCAGGGTGAAATTCCCGATTGGCGGTAAAGTCCGCAAGCGTTTTTCGCATGATTTGGTGTAACTCCAAAACCAACAGTATAGTCTGGATGAAAGAAGATAAAATATATTTCTCACAGTTTTTTTCTGTGGTTTACCAAACACTTAACACCTGAAAGGCATTTCCTTTTGGGTGTTATTTTTATAATTGCGGAGGAAATTGAACATGAATAGTAAAACAAAAAAACTTACAACAGTTGCTATGCTATGCGCTATTACTTACGTTGTAATGGCTGTTGGAAGAATACCGATTGTGTTATTCCTAAAGTATGATCCGTCAGATGTTATTGTTACATTAGGTGGGTTTATTTGGGGACCGATGACTTCTTGCATTGTATCAGTTGTTGTGGCAGTAATCGAAATGATTACGGTAAGCGAAACAGGAATTTTGGGATGTATTATGAATATCGTGCAGACGCTTTCGTTTGCGTGTACTGCTGCTGTAATTTATAAGAAAAAACACACATTGTCCGGCGCAGTTATCGGTTTGGTTTCAGGGTGGATAATAAGCGTATTTGTCATGTTACTATGGAATTATCTTGTAACACCCCTCTATATGGGGTATTCAAGAGAGGTTGTAGCAGAAATGCTACTCCCGGTTTTTCTTCCATTCAATTTGCTAAAAGGTGGATTAAATGCTTCTATTACCTTTTTACTCTATAAACCTGTAATCACTGCGTTAAGAAAGAGTGGCTATGTTTCCAGCGTAGAAAATGTGACAAGGCGCAAGCATATAGGACTTATATTACTCGCTTTTTTGATTATTATTACCTGTGTGCTTTTTATCCTGTCGATGAATGAAATTATATGAGGGCTGATAATGGATACAAGTGATAAAGAGAAAGTTATTTACAAAACAATAACAGAAACTGTCATACATGGGCGAGGAATCGGGAAACACGTAGGGACGCCTACTGCAAACCTAAAAGTTGAAAAGCAGATTGATTTGTCAGAGACAGGTGTATACTTTTCAACAATTTTATTATGTAACCAATTTTTTTATGGTGTAACCCATATAGGCACACGTCCTACTCTTGACAATGATAAGGAAATCTCTATAGAAACTCATATCTTAAATTTTGATAAGGACATATACGGATGTACGATTACGATAGCCCTGTATAAAAGGATTAGAGAAATTCAAAAGTTTGATAATCTCTCTTTACTGTTGAAACAAATTCGGAAAGATTGTGTCGCCGCACAGAAATATTGGAGAATAAAAAATCAAACAGCTATATTAGTTATGGATAAAGAAACACATTGCGCCATGATAAATAGTCAAAACATATACTTATCAAGCAAAGAATTTGATGTTTTATATATGCTTTATTCTAATCCGATGTCTTCTTTCACAAAAGAACAAATTTATAAAGCTGTGTGGAATGAGTTACCCGTGGGAGGAAACCATGCTGTAGAAAATACAATATACCAAATAAGAAAAAAATGTAAGTGTATTGTTCAAAATCAGGATTTTATTAAGACTATTGTGGGTTACGGATATAGATTCAATGAATAACATACGAGCGTGTGCAAAGGAAATTATGGAGAGGGAGATTATCTTTGCATAGGCGTACTAAAGAAAATCTTATCGTCCCCAAATATGTCTATTGACAAAATGACACACGTGTCATAAAATAGATAAATGACACGTGTGTCATTTTCTGGAGGTGTTAATATATGGCGGACAAGTCGTTAAAAAAACGTAATTTAATTTTAGACTGTGCAGAGAAGGTGTTTAGTCAAAAAGGATTTTCGGTAGTTACTATGAAAGATATTATAGAAGCCTGCAATATTAGTCGTGGAGGGATATATCTTTATTTTAGTTCCACTGACGAAATATTTATGGAGGTAATTAAATCACATCATCAAACTTATCTAAAAAAAACACAACACAATATTGATGAAGTCAAGGATTTCCAAGTAATTGTCGAAACATATTTTGAAAATTTAAAACAGGAAATGCTAAATATAAAAGGTAGTTTAAAATTAGCTATGGTTGAGTTTTTTATAACGCATAAAACAGATACAGAAAGCGAATTTTTTATAAGTGCAATGAACGGATTAAAAGCGCCTATATCTGAGATATTGTTATTAGGGAAAAAGCAAGGAAAAATTTCTTATGATAATTTATCAGATGCGGCAGATTTGGTTTTTTATTGGCAAATAGGTCTTGAGGAAATTATGCTTTCTACAAATGTACCAATGGAAAGCTTATATTCACAAATCGACTTAATGAAGAACATGATTTTATCAGGACATTTAGATTAGGAGTTATTTCGATGAAAGAAATATTAGAACGTAGAAGTATACGGAAATATGAAAACAAAGCTCTCTCTTTAGATTTACTAAAGAAAATCATTGGTGCAGCGCTAAAAGCGCCATCAGCAAAAAATAGACAACCGTGGAAATTCATTGTTTTGGTTTCTGAGGAAAAAGATAAATTTGTGCAAGTAATGCGTCAAGGAATAGAAAGAGAGCGTGTTACCAAAGTTCTTCTTCCCAACAGTAGTAATTATATTTCAGCGGCAAAGCATACTGCTACAATTATAGAGCAGGCTCCTGTATTGATTGTAGTATGTAATCCGTCAGGACATTCGTTATATGAAGATTTAACACCAGAAGAAAAAATTTATGAACGTGCTGATATGCAATCTATTGGTGCAGCAATTCAAAATATGTTGTTAGAAGCGACATCATTAGGCATTGGAACATTATGGATTTGTGATACTTATTTTGCGTATGACGACTTAAAAGATTATTTCTGTGATAAAGGAGAAATAATTGCCGCAGTAGCGTTGGGATATCCTGCGGAACATCCTTCTGAACGCCCAAGAAAGGATTTTGATGAAGTAGTAGAGTTCCAATAAGTCTTTATACGGGATGGATGTGTTCGATAGAAAGCAGGCGATGAAAGTAGAGAAATGGTTATTATGTCCTTTTTGCAATAATAAGACACGAATAAAACTACGGACAGATACAGAATTAAAAAACTTTCCTTTGTTTTGCCCAAAATGCAAACGGGAAACTTTAATCAATGCGAAAGAATTACATATAACTGTCATCAAAGAGCCAGACGCATAGACGCAGAGCCGATGAACTTGTGAGTTACCTCACGGATCATCGGCTCTTTCTTTTTCGGATAGTGCTAATCAGTCCGCCATATAAAAAAACGGAGTTTTGACGGACTGTATTGTTATGCCCTAACGCTCCCTCTAAACCCGTTTTGAGTTTGGAGGGATTTTTTGCGTCTTTCTCCTTTTCCTATCCTGCCGCTAATCCGTGCGGCGTTCTACATATTGCCAGACAGAAACGAGGATAATCTGTTAAAAAAATCCTTGTTCTGATATGGCTCTTTTATGCGCTAAAAGCAGAGGACAAATATCTACATAAAAGAGCTTTTACTTCTTATTGCCGCAATGGTCTGACAGCCTTTGCGGTTTTTTGTCGTTTTTTGTCAGGACACAGGACAAGCCTGTTTTCGGCGTTGGGTGTCGTTCCCCGCCTGCCAATCTGGATTTTCAAAAAATTCAGATTGGAGGTAAAGAACAGTGGCATACAACCACGGAAAGGCAGAG
>ERZ506753.2142-NODE-2142-length-10217-cov-4.340976_pt1 | contig 10217 bp, 10 predicted proteins | sample MGYA00513044_ERZ506753 | MGnify/ENA metagenome assembly ERZ506753 | reverse complement strand
TTGTGAATTTGATGAAAAAGTCCTTGACTTTTCGTCTCTGGCAAGACCGCGAAAAGCATACTTATTTCCTGCGGCGCACGGCTTGCGCCCTTTGACATTCAGGAGCTGCGGGAACTGACGGCCTATGACGAGCTGCAACTGGACACGCTGGGCGACCGGAAAACCGCCTTGTTCATCATCATGTCCGACACGGATGATACCTTTAACTTTCTCATTTCCATGTGCTATACCCAGCTTTTCAACCTGTTGTGTGAAAAAGCCGACGATGTGTACGGCGGACGCTTGCCGGTTCATGTCCGCTGCCTCATTGACGAGGCCGCAAATATCGGCCAGATACCGCGACTTGAAAAGCTGGTTGCGACGATCCGTTCCAGAGAAATCTCCTGCTGCCTTGTCTTGCAGGCACAGAGCCAGCTTAAAGCCCTGTATAAAGACAGCGCGGATACGATTGTCGGCAACATGGACTGTTCCATCTTTTTGGGTGGAAAGGAACCCGGTACGCTGAAAGAGCTGGCGGCGGCGCTGGGCAAGGAAACCATCGACAGCTATAACACCGGCGAGAGCCGTGGCCGCGAGGTTTCCCATTCGCTGAACTACCAGAAACTGGGTAAGGAGCTGATGAGCGTGGATGAGCTTGCCGTGCTGGATGGCGGCAAGTGCATCTTGCAGCTTCGCGGCGTCCGTCCGTTTCTGTCCAACAAATATGATCTCACAAAGCATCCCCTCTACCGCTACACAGCGGATTATGACAAGAAATACGCCTTTGACATAGAGCGTTTTCTGTCCCATCGCCTCAAGCTCAAGCCGGATGATGCAGTTGAGGTGTATCAGGCAGACCTTTCCGGTAAACCTGTCGCCTGACGGCGGCAGTCTAATTTGACAACGACTCGATGAAACTTCGTGGAAGAAATGTACCCTCCAAAATCTAAAACATATTTTTCGGAGGTACTATTTATGGCTTTCTTTAATTCTGCTGTTGGTGTTCTTCAGACCCTCGTTGTGGCGCTGGGCGCTGGCCTCGGCATTTGGGGCGCGATCAATCTGCTGGAGGGCTACGGCAACGACAACCGTGCGATGCGTTCCTGACTGAAAAGGTCAGGCACAGGTCGAAGGACGAATGAAGTCCAAAACCTTGGAGAACTGATATTTCGATGGATGAAATGAGGGGGTAACGCCCCGAAGCGTCCACACTAATACTCCGACTGGCATAGGTGCGCAACCGCCGATTGTCAGAAGCTCGGTGAAGTCGGCAGAGAGATGCCGTAGTTTTGGCTGCAAGGCTGAAATCGAAAGCTGTCCAGAGGTGGATAGCGCATCCTATATGCCGGGTGTCAGCCGCACATGGTTAGTATGTATGGAAATACTGACGAACTTCTGAATGTACAAGTCTAAACGTTGATACCATCGAAACGGTGGTACTCCTTATACGGAGGTATTCGTGGACAAGTAAAAATGGTTGTTATGAAAGTCCATGTGCCGTTACAGGCGGCACGATTCGTAAAGAATTGAATACAGGCTTAGAGGAAGAACCTAAATGCGGCCCATGATAGAAATATCGGAACGCAGGAAGCTGAAAACATTTAGCCTGTTGCAAGGCTGCGAGATGGTGGATGGGAATACCTTCGTGAGAAGGCAATAACCATTCTTTGTTTCAGTGAAAGTAGTGGCGTAGTACCTATGAAGCCGTGAAGAAGTAAACGGTGGAGGAAAGGCCACAAGTCGAATTTGGCAAAAAAAGCACACACAAAGTGTCGCAAGCCCTGTATGACCAAATTCGATGGAACGCCGTGTGCGGTGAAAGCTGCACGCACGGTGTGGAGCCGGGGAAAAGCTGGAGATCATATCAAATGCTTACCTATGGCTATCTGGTGCTAAATCTCAGGGCATGAAGCAGCTGATGGCCGGTGGCGGGGTGGCTTTGATTGGCATTACCCTCGTGCCGCTGCTGTCCGGGCTGTTCGGCTAATCAGGCAGCTCGTTTGCTTCCCATAAATCCACGGAGGGTGCCGCTTTCTGGCGGCATCCTCCCGAAAGGAGGGCAACCCTATGGATTTCTTATGGGATAAGATCACGGAATGGCTGAAAGAAATGCTCATCGGCGGTATCGTGAGCAATCTGTCCGGGATGTTCGATGCAACCAATCAAAAGGTTGCCGAGATCTCCGGTCAGGTGGGCTTATCGCCGCAGGCATGGAACGGCAGCATTTTCAGCATGATACAAAACCTGTCAGAAACCGTGATCGTCCCCATCGCAGGCGCAATTCTCGCCTTTGTGATGACGCTGGAACTGATCCAGCTCATTACCGACAAAAATAACCTCAACGACATGGACACATGGATATTCTTCAAGTGGGCGTTCAAGTCCGCTGCCGCTGTCCTAATCGTGACAAACACATGGACGATTGTGATGGGCGTGTTTGACGCCGCCCAAAGCGTCGTTGCCAGCGCCTCCGGGCTGATTATCGGCGACACCAGCATCAACATTTCAAGCGTCATGGTGGGCATTGAGGATCGGCTGATGGAAATGGAGCTGGGGCCACTGTTCGGCCTGTGGTTCCAATCGCTGTTCGTGGGCATTACCATGTGGGCGCTGACCATCTGCATTTTCATTATCACATTCGGAAGAATGATTGAAATATATCTCGTCACCTCTGTTGCCCCCATTCCGATGGCGACCATGATGGGCAAGGAATGGGGCGGCATGGGACAGAACTACATCCGTTCTCTGCTGGCGCTGGGCTTCCAAGCGTTTTTGATTATCGTCTGCGTTGCCATTTACGCGGTTCTGGTGCAGAACATCGCACTTGTGGATGACATCATCTACGCTATCTGGACTTGCATGGGCTACACGGTGCTGCTGTGCTTCTGCCTGTTCAAAACCAGCAGCCTTGCCAAGTCCGTGTTCAATGCCCACTAAGGCCAGAAAGGAGTGCAGATCATGGCCTATGTCAACGTCCCAAAGGACTTAACCAAAGTAAAGACCAAGGTGCTGTTCAATCTCACGAAACGGCAGCTCATTTGCTTCGGAAGCGGCGTGCTCATCGGCGTACCGCTTTTCTTCTTGCTCAAGGGAAGCATCGGCACCAGCCCCGCCGCCATGGTGATGATGGTGGTGATGATCCCGGCCATGCTGTTCGCCATGTATGAAAAGCACGGTCAGCCGCTGGAGGTCGTCATCCGCAACATCTACCGTGTGTGCTTCCAGCGGCCGAAGCAGCGTCCGTATAAGACCAACAATTTTTATGCCGTTCTGGAGCGGCAAAACCAGTTAGACCGGGAGGTGTATCAAATTGTCCGAAAAGAAAAAGCTGACCCACGCCGAACGAAAACAGATCGAAGCCGCCATCGCAAGAGCGAACCGAACGGATAAGAAAGAAAAATCGGCGCAGGACAGCATCCCGTATCAGCGTATGTGGCCGGACGGCATTTGCCGTGTGACCGACACGCGCTACACCAAAACGATCCAGTATCAGGACATCAACTATCAGCTCTCGCAGAACGAGGACAAGACCGCCATCTTTGAAGCGTGGTGCGATTTTCTGAACTACTTTGACAGCTCCGTGCAATTCCAGCTTTCCTTTGTGAACCTCTCGGCTTCGCAGGAAACCTTTGCACGGAGCATTTCTATCCCGCCCTGCGGAGACGAATTTGACGGCATCCGCGCCGAGTACGCCGGTATGCTGCAAAACCAGCTTGCCCGCGGCAACAACGGCCTGATTAAGACCAAGTATCTCACGTTCGGCGTTGAGGCCGACAACCTCCGCGCCGCCAAGCCCCGTTTGGAGCGCATCGAAACCGACCTTTTGAACAACTTCAAGCGGTTGGGCGTTGTGGCTGCGCCGCTGAACGGCTTCGAGCGCCTGCACGTTATGCACGACATCCTGCGGATGGACGAGCAGGAACCGTTCCGCTTCTCGTGGGACTGGCTGGCTCCCTCCGGGCTGTCCACCAAGGACTTTATCGCGCCCAGCTCTTTTGAGTTCAAGACCGGCAGGATGTTCCGCATGGGCAAAAAGCTGGGTGCGATCAGCTTCGTGCAGATTTTGGCACCGGAGCTGAATGACCGGATGCTGGCGGATTTTCTGGATATGGAGAGCAGCGTCCTTGTCAATCTCCATGTGCAGTCCGTGGATCAGGTCAACGCCATCAAGACCGTCAAGCGCAAGATCACCGATCTCGACAAGTCCAAAATCGAGGAACAGAAGAAGGCCGTCCGCGCCGGGTACGATATGGACATTATCCCATCCGACCTTGCCACCTACGGCGCAGAAGCCAAAAAGCTGTTGCAGGATTTGCAGTCCCGCAACGAGCGAATGTTTCTGCTGACCTTCCTCATTCTCAACACGGCGGACACACCCCGGCAGCTTGACAACAACATCTTCCAGACCTCCAGCATCGCGCAGAAGTATAACTGTGCGCTGACCCGGCTGGACTTTCAGCAGGAGGAAGGACTGATGAGCAGTCTCCCGCTGGGGCTGAATCAGATCGAGATTCAGCGGGGCTTGACTACATCCAGCGTGGCAATCTTCGTCCCCTTTACCACGCAGGAGCTGTTCCAGAGCGGTTCGGAGGCGCTGTACTACGGCATCAACGCCCTGTCCAACAACCTTATCATGGTAGACCGGAAACTGCTGAAAAATCCCAACGGCCTGATTTTAGGCACTCCCGGCAGCGGCAAGTCATTCTCGGCAAAACGTGAGATCACCAATGCGTTTCTCATCTGCCCCAAGGATGACATCATCATCTGTGACCCGGAGGGCGAATATACGCCGCTGGTGGAGCGCCTGCACGGACAGGTCATTAAGCTGTCGCCCACCGGCAAGGGCTACGACGGTTCGCCCTGCTACATCAATCCGATGGACTTGAATCTGGATTACAGCGACGATGATAACCCATTGAGCTTGAAATCCGACTTCATTCTGTCGCTGTGCGAGTTGATCGTCGGCGGCAAGGATGGGCTTGCCCCTGTGGAAAAGACCATCATCGACCGCTGCGTGCGCATCGTCTACCGGGACTACCTCAATGACCCGAAACCGGAGAATATGCCGCTGCTGGAGGACTTGTATAACGCCCTCCGTGCGCAGGATGAAAAGGAAGCGCAGTACATCGCCACCGCCCTTGAAATCTACGTCACCGGCTCTCTGAATGTGTTCAACCATCACACGAACGTGGATGTGAATAGCCGCATCGTCTGCTACGACATCAAGGAGCTGGGCAAGCAGCTCAAAAAAATCGGGATGCTGGTGGTGCAGGATCAGGTCTGGAACCGTGTGACCATCAACCGCGCCGCCCATAAAACGACCCGCTACTATCTTGACGAGTTCCATCTTCTTTTGAAGGAGGAACAGACGGCTTCGTACAGTGTCGAAATCTGGAAACGCTATCGCAAATGGGGCGGCATCCCCACCGGGATCACGCAAAATGTCAAAGACCTGTTATCCAGCCGCGAGGTTGAGAACATTTTTGAGAACAGCGATTTCATCTATATGCTCAATCAGGCCGCTGGCGACCGGCAGATTCTCGCAAAGCAGCTCAACATTTCGCCGCATCAGCTTTCTTATGTGACCCACTCCGGCGAGGGCGAGGGGCTGCTGTTCTACGGCAACACGATCCTGCCCTTCATTGACCACTTCCCGAAGGACACCGAACTGTACCGCGTCATGACCACCAAACCGCAAGAGGTGGCGTCGGCATGAAAAGAGAACCGCGTTTGCAGTTTTCCGACGCCGATCTTGCCGAGCCGAAGCTGGAAAAGCCCATCAAGCGGGTAAAAAAAGCTGCGGCCAAGGCGGATAAGGCACAGGCGAAAATCCCCAAGAAAACCGTGGTCAAAAAGGAACGCGGCTTTGATCCTGCCACCGGCAAGGTCAAAACGCAGCTCCGGTTTGAGGAAGTGGATAAGAAAAAGCCGCCCTCCAAGCTGACCCATGCCGTGCAGGATGCCCCCGCCAACCTTGTTCTCTCTCAGGTTCACCGGGAGGTGCGGCAGAGCGAGGATGACAATGTAGGCGTAGAGGCCGCGCACAAGGTAGAGCAAGCCGTGGAGAGCGGCGGGCGGCTGGTGCAGTCTGCCCACCGCGCCCATCAGCTCAAGCCTTATCGTGCTGCCATCCGTGCAGAGAAAAAGCTGGAACGAGCCAATCTTGACGCGCTCCAGAAGAAAGCAGAGATCGACAGCCCCACCAGCAATCCCGTTTCCAAATGGCAGCAGAAGCAGGCCATTAAGAAGCAGTATGCCGCTGCCAAGCACAATCAGGCGGCGCAGACTACGGCAAAGGCGGCAGAGAATACCGCCAAGGCCGCGAAAAAAGCCGCTGAAAAGGCTGAGAAAGCGGGCAAATATGTGTGGGAACACCGGCGCGGCTTTGCCATTGCCGCCGCAATTCTGCTGATGCTGGCATTTCTGCTCAACGGCCTGTCCTCCTGCTCGGTGATAATGGATGGCGTCGGCTCCGGGATCGCGGCCAGTACCTATCCATCGCAGGACGCCGACATGCTGGGCGCGGAAGCGCAGTATTGCGAAATGGAGGCAGAGCTTCAGCGCTACCTCGACACCTACGAAAGCACCCATGACTACGATGAGTACCACTTTGATCTGGACACCATCGAGCATGACCCCTATGTACTCATTTCCATGATTACGGCGCTGCATCAAGGGGAATGGACGCTGGATGAAGTGCAGGGTACGCTCCAAATGCTCTTTGACCGCCAGTACATTTTGACCGAGGATGTGGTGGTGGAAACCCGCTACCGCACAGAAACCGACACATGGACGGACGCGGACGGCAACACCCATACGGACACCTATCAGGTGCCGTATGACTACTACATCTGCACTGTCACGCTGGAAAACTTCAATCTCTCTCATGTTCCCGTTTACATTATGAGCGAAGAACAGCTCGGAATGTACGCCACCTATATGGCGACCCTCGGCAACCGTCCCGACCTGTTCCCCGGTTCGGGCTACATCGGCAAGTATGTGGAGGGCAGCTATACCGACTACGACATTCCCCCGGAGGCGCTGGACGATGAGGTATTTGCCGCCATCATCAAGGAAGCGGAAAAATATCTCGGCTACCCCTACGTTTGGGGCGGCAGCAGTCCCTCCACCTCGTTTGACTGTTCGGGCTTCGTCAGTTGGGTCATCAATCATTCCGGTTGGGATGTGGGCAGACTGGGCGCGCAGGGACTTTGCAACATCTGTACGCCTGTATCCTCTGCTAACGTCAAACCGGGCGATCTGGTGTTTTTCACCGGAACCTACGACACCCCCGGTGTCAGCCATGTGGGTATCTATGTTGGCAACAATATGATGATCCACTGCGGAGATCCAATCTCTTACGCAAACTTAAATTCAAACTATTGGCAGTCCCATTTTTACCGCTATGGGCGCTTGCCGTAAAGGAGAGTGAACGATATGAACCCGAAAATCATGAAGCTCCGTGGAGAGCTGGAGAAGAACAAAAGCAAAATTTCCGATCTGCAAGGCCGCAACCGCGAGCTGGAAAAGCAGATTCGTGAGTTGGAGGACACCGACATCATCGGCATGGTGCGTGAGAACGGCATGACGATGGAGCAGTTTGCCGAGCTGTTCCGCCGTATGCAGGCCGCGCCTGCACCGGCCACTTCGGAAAAGGAGGCGTTGAACCATGACTAAGAACACACCACGCATTTTTATCAGTCTGCTGCTGATGCTCCTGTGTATCGGGATTCTCCCTGTTTCCGCTTTTGCCAGCAGCGGCGACTATCCCGATGATACGCTGCCTGCCGCCGAAAGCAGCGCCGCAGACGCACAGAAAGCGAAACAGATCGGCACGGTCACGACCAACGGCGGCAACCTGAACGTCCGCACCGGCGCGGGACTGGACAACACCGCGTTTACGCAACTCCCCAACGGCACGGTGGTCGATGTGATTGGCAGGGACGGCGATTGGGTAAAAATCCTGCTACCTGCCCGTGCGGGCTATGTGTACGGCAGCTATCTGACCGTCACCAATGCAGAATATGATACCGGCAGCAATGGAGAAATCACCCTTCCGTTTGATGAAAAGGAGCTGGCAGACCTTTGGCAGCAGCTTCTCGGAGGCATGACCGGCAGCAGCGGTGCACTGACGCCGGACGGCAATCTGACGCTGATCGACGATATTGGCACCAGCACCAAGGCCGGAAAGCAGTTCATTACATTGGAAAGCAAGAACGGCAATGTGTTTTACATGATTATTGACCGTGACGATGAGGGCGAAGAAACCGTCCATTTCTTAAATCAGGTGGATGAGGCTGACCTGATGGCGCTGACCGGCGAGGAAGAAACGCCCGCCGTCTGCTCCTGCACCACCAAATGCGTGGCCGGTGCGGTCAATACATCCTGCCCCGTCTGTGCGGTCAACATGACCGAGTGCGTGGGCAAGGAGGCAAAGCCCGAAGTCCCCACCGAGCCGACAGAACCCGCCGCCGAGGAACCGGAGGAAAAGAGCGGCGTGGGCGGTATCCTTGTCGTTCTGCTGATCGTCTCGCTGGGCGGCGGTGCCGCGTTCTACATTTTCAAGCAGAAAAAGGCCAAGCCGCAGACCAAAGGCAGCGCCGATCTGGATGATTATGACTACGGCGAGGACGAATACGAGTTTGAGCCGTATGAGGACGAATCGGAACAGGATACTACGGAGGATACGAACGCATGAGATATTTCACCAATAATCCGCTGGAACGCCTGATGATGCAGAAACCGAAAGCAGCGCGGGAGGATAGCCCTCCCGCCGCTGCCAAGGAACACTTCTGCTATGGCTGTAAGCGCTTCGGGCAGAGCTGCGTTCGTCCCTGCTACCGTGACGTAAAGAGAATGGAGGCTGCACCATGCGTCTTGTGATTGCCGAAAAGCCCTCTGTGGCGCAGAGCATCGCCGCCGTGCTGGGTGCGAAGTCACGGCATGACGGGTATCTGGAGGGCAGCGGTTATATCGTGTCGTGGTGCTTTGGGCATCTGGCAGAGCTGGCCGACGCCGCCGTTTACAATGCCGATGATGCCAAATGGACGCTGGCGGCGCTGCCCATCATTCCTACCTCGTTCCGCTTCATCGTCCGCTCTGAAAAGCAGAAGCAGTTTGACATTCTGCGGGAGCTGATGCGCCGGGAGGATGTGGCAGAGGTGGTCAACGCCTGCGACGCTGGGCGCGAGGGTGAGCTGATCTTCCGCACGGTTTACTGCCTTGCGGGATGCTCCAAGCCGATTCTGCGGCTTTGGATTTCTTCAATGGAGGATGATGCCATCCGCAGCGGCTTCCAGCAGCTTAGGTCTGGGCGCGACTATGACGGCCTGCATCAATCCGCCCTGTGCCGTGCCAAGGCCGATTGGCTGGTTGGTATCAACGCCACGCGGTATTTTTCCCTGACGTATGGACGCACATTGAACATCGGGCGCGTCATGTCGCCCACGCTGGCGCTGTTGGTACAGCGTGAGGCGGAGATCTCCGCATTTGCGGCAGAACCGTTCTACACCGTTCAGCTCGATTGCGGCTTTCCCGCCACGACAGGCCGAATGAAGGACAGGAAGGATGCCGACGCCATCGCCAACGCCTGCAAGGGCAAGACGGCAACAGTCAAAAGCGCGGAACACAAGGAAAAGTCTGAGAAAGCGCCCGCGCTCTACGACCTGACCTCCCTCCAACGCGACGCCAACCGCGTTCTCGGCTACACCTCTCAGCAGACCCTCGACTATCTCCAAGCCCTCTACGAAAAGAAGTTCTGTACCTACCCGCGCACCGACAGCCGCTTCCTGACCGACGATATGGAGGGCAGCGTCCCCGGCCTTGTCGCCGCCGCTGCCGCTGTCTGCGGCATGGAGAAGCCGCCGACCATCTGCGCCAAGCAGGTATGCAGCAGTAAAAAAGTCACCGATCATCACGCCATTGTTCCCACCATCAGCGCGGAAAAGGTAGATATAGCCTCTCTGCCGCTGGGCGAACGCGAGGTGCTGAAGCTGGCGGCAAGGGGCTTGCTTCGTGCGGTGGATGAACCACATCGCTACGCAGAAACGGTCATTACGGTGGACTGTGCCGGTCAGAGCTTCACCGCCAAGGGCAAAACCGTCCTTGCTCCCGGCTGGAAGCGCTATGAGCAGGAGCAGGCAGAGGCAGCGCCCGCGCTGCCGGTGGTGACGGAGCAACAGACGCTTTCCGTATCTGCCGCATCGGTCAAGACCGGAAAAACCACGCCGCCCAAGCAT
>ERZ506753.2141-NODE-2141-length-10218-cov-3.981502_pt1 | contig 10218 bp, 6 predicted proteins | sample MGYA00513044_ERZ506753 | MGnify/ENA metagenome assembly ERZ506753 | reverse complement strand
GCTCTGTGCTTTGCGGTGCGGTGAGCGGTGACAAGTCTAATCTTGAAAGGCTTGAAAACAACTATCTGAAATACAACAATGTTGACCCTCTTATAAGATTTATGCTTGGCTTCCATGCAGAATACACCTGCGAAAAGGAGCTTATGGAGGGTGTTGGCAAGCTTGCGGCAAAATACAAAGCGCCTGTTGCAATGCACAACTCGGAAACCGCAAAAGAAGTCAGAGAGTGCATAGAGAAATACGGCATGACGCCAACTGAGCTTTTTGACAGCTTTGGAATTTTCGACTTTGGCGGTGCAGGCTTCCACTGCGTTCACATGAGCGACAAGGACCTTGAGATATTCAAAAACAAGGGCGTATGGGCTGTTCACTGTGCAGGCTCTAATGTAAAGCTTGCAAGCGGCATTGCGCCTATCGTAAAAATGCAGGATATGGGCATAAACATTGCTATAGGTACTGACGGTCCTGCAAGCAACAACTGTCTTGATATGTTCAGGGAAATGTTCCTTATGACAGGCTTGCAGAAGATAGCTTGCGATGATGCTTCTGCCTGCCCTGCTGACTCGGTGCTGAAAGCGGCAACTGTAGGATCTGCAAGGGCAATGGGGCTTTCTGACTGCGACATTATCGCAGAGGGCAAGCAGGCTGACCTTATCGTCATCGACCTTTTTCAGCCTAATATGCAGCCTCTTAACAACATAGGCAAAAACCTTGTTTACAGCGGTTCAAAGCAGAATGTAAAGCTCACGATGTGTGCAGGAAAGGTGCTTTACGAGGACGGCGAGTTCAGGATAGGCGAAGAACCTGCGGTCATTTACAAGAAAGCTAACGAGATAATCGAGAGCATGAAAGACTAAAGTATATGGGCGACCTTGGGTCGCCTTTATCTTTTACGCAGTACAGTATTGATACACAAAAAAGGGACGCTTTGAAACGTCCCTTTTTACATTATATTCTATTCTTCAAAGAAAAATGCTTCGTTTGCAGGATAGTCTGTTTCGTCCGTGAGAGTTATCACTGCACAGCCATTTGAGCTTTCGTCCTTTTTGCCGAATATCTGATCTCTGAAAAGCCAGAAAACGTCAACGCAGATAACAGCAAGTATAAGAATGATAAGTATTATCGGCACAAGTGCGCCTGCACCCTTTCCCGGTGTAACGCCGTTCATTTGATTCATCTGATTTGGCTGTGGCATTGCATTGTTCACAGGCTGAGCAGGCTGCTGATAGCCCTCTGGTGTAAGAACTCTTTCAGGCTGCTGAGGCTGTGGGGCAACGTTCGGTGTTTCCGCAACTGTTGGCGTCTGAGGTATTTCCACAGTTCTTGAAGCCATTGCAACTTCCTCGGCTGTCGGCTGTGCAGGCTGAACAGGCTTTGCAGGCTCTTGCCCAGGCAGATAAACGCTGTCCATAGTCGGCATATCAGGAGTCGTTGGCGGAATAGTCTGATTTTGCACAGGAGTGTCGTCAAAATGCAGCTCAGGCACTTCGATAGACTCCATTTCAGGATTTCTCTCGTCCACTACAGGCTCGTCAGCAGGCGTTTCGTCCTGCGGCACGGCTGTTCCGCAGACGTTGCAGAACTTAGCCCCCGCATTAAGTGTATTTCCACACACTGAGCAGACCTTGCTCTTTATAAGCTTCTGTGGCATTCTTGTTCCGCAGGCAGCGCAGAACTTTGCACCGTCGGCAGCAGGCAGACCGCATTTTGGACAATTTTCCATATTAATACCCTCTTTTCATATTATTATTGATCCCCTCAGCCCTTTTGGCTGAGATCAAATTTTTCGATAACTTTTCCGAAAATATACCAGTTGTTTTCTATTTTGACCACTGTTATCTCACGGCTGGCAGACAGCTCGCCGCTGTCAGTAGTCTCTGTGAGCTTTGCTGTCATTGTAACAGCTTTTTTGATAGTCACATTTTTGTGATAGCTTTCCTTATAGCTTTTTTCAAGGTTTTTCAAGCCGTCGCTGTCAAGCTCTTTTTTACTGCTGAGCTTATAAGAAAGCTCCGTTTTTTCCTCGCCCCTTGTGAGAAGCGTTTCCGCAAGAGCTTCGTTATAGCTGTCGCTGTTTTTATACTCCGCCTCCGCTTCTGGGGTAAAGCAGGAAAGATATGACTGCGTATCGCTATACTGCGCCGCTGTGACAAGTGTCGCCACGGGCTGTTCATATCCCAGGACCGCTCTTTCTTCCTCTCCGCAGGAACAAAAGAGCATTGCCACACACAAAAGCATACACAGAACTGATATTTTTTTCATTGTGCAAACACCGCATTTTCAAAAACGGGCGGAAAATTCTCCGCCCGTTACTGATCGTTTATATATCTTAGAAACCTGTGCTTATTGGAAGGTCGCCCTCGTCCAGAAGAACCCATGTGCCGTCCATCTTTCCAACAATGACAGTTGTCTTGTCGGTCTTATCAGCGTCTTCACCTTCGATAGTGTACTTGATCTTTACCTTATAAGCCTTTGTAAGCTTATACTTCTTAGCCTTTTTGCTGCTGAGTATTGACGCAACGTCTGAAACTTCGTTATAGCTGTCGATATCGTCTGAGTCTACCTCAGTCTTTTTAACTACCTCATAGCTTATCTCAGCGTCATCACCGTATTTCTTTGTAAGTCTGTCTCTCTGCTTTTCAGCCTCTTCGTCATAATCCTCATCGCTTATGTCAACGATACCGTCCAGAGCGTCTGCCATATCCTTATAATAAGGAGGCATAAGCTCTTCATAAGCCTTACCGTCACCGTCATTGAGAACGTCCATAACGTTATTGATAGGAGTTTTCCAGCTTCCGCCGCCGAATATCATGCAAAGGATAACAACTACCAGAATAACAAGCACGAGCAGAACTGCCAGAACTGCGATAGTGAGCTTATTAGGCTTGTTTTTCAGATTTTTGATGTTTTCAACAGAAACAGCGTCCTTTATAGCGTTCATGTCGATATTCTTGGCTGCCTGCTGAAGATTTGCCATTGGTGAAGCGGTCTGCTGTGCAGGCTGCTGAGGTGCTATTGTTGCACCGCACTGAGTACAGAAAGTCGCATTGTCATTAAGCTGAGCTCCGCACTGTCCACAAAATTTTGCCATATGATTATCTCTCCATATTCTTGATATATTTTTTGAAGATACTTACTTCATAATAATATATTAAACTAAAGCGTTTGATTTGTCAATAGTTTTTCACAAAGTTTAGCAAAAAAGTACACATCATCAGCCCTTTTCGCACATTTGTTACATATTATTTTGAAAAAGCTGTTACAAAACCTTAAAGCTGTTTACCTATCCTTATAATGCTTTCAGTGATAAGCTTTTTGAAAAGGGGAGCAGCCTTGTCCGCACATTCCTGAACTTCAGCATGAGTGAGAGGATTATCCGTCATGCCTGCTGCAAGGTTTGCAACGCAGGATATTCCGCAGACTTTCATGCCTGCATGATTTGCGGCGATAGCCTCGCAGGCTGTTGACATTCCCACTGCGTCAGCACCGATAGTTCTTGCCATTCTTATTTCCGCAGGGGACTCGAAAGACGGTCCGGTGAGCTGGAGATAAACGCCATGGCGGAGGGTTATGTCAAGATCTTCTGCTGCACCTGAGATGATATCCCTGAGCTTTTTGTTATATATCTCGCTCATATCAGGAAATCTTGTTCCAAGCTCGTCGATATTTTTGCCAATAAGAGGATTAGGAACAAAGCTTGAGATATGGTCTGTTATAAGCATGAAGTCGCCTGCCTTGAAGCCTGCGTTCACTCCGCCCGATGCGTTTGTGAGGAAGAGCACCTTTGCGCCCAACATTCTCATAAGTCTTGCAGGAAGCACAACGTCCTCCATTGCATATCCCTCATAATAATGCACTCTGCCCTGCATTATAACAACAGGCACTTCGCCAACATATCCGAAAACGAACTGACCCTTGTGACCCTCTACCGTTGATGTAGGGAAGCCCTCTATATCCTTATAGCTGAGGGTGTATTTCACGTCTATAGAATTTGCATAATCGCCAAGACCTGAGCCAAGCACAAGGGCTACCTTTGGCTCAAAGTCTATTTTGCTTTTTACGCACTCATAACATTTTGTAAGCTTTTCATAAGCTGTCATAAAATTTCCTCCTATCAATCCTCACCAAGCTTTAACGCCTGACTTATCTTTATCTTCTTTATAAGTCTGCCAAGCACCACAAAGGCTGTGAGCAGCATTACTCCTATAACTGCATAAAGCTTCAGGTAGTCGCTGCGTTCAGGTATCACTGCAAACGGCGGCACTGACTGGCTTGCGTCGAAGATGCTCTGGAACAGCGGTACGAAAAGGTCGCTGGTTATGCCGCCGATAAAGATAGCGGCGAATATTGCAACGCCTGACACCAAAAGCTGTTCATAGACTATCATCATTATTATCTCTCTGAACTTCATTCCCATTGCTCTTAGGATACCAAACTGCAAAGTCCTGCTCTTTATGGAGAGTATCCAATAGATAAGGAAACCTATTATGCACATCACCATGATGATGATAAAGCCGAGAGTGAGAGCGCCGTTCATACCCTGGAGCATAGGGTCGTTTTTCTTTTCTATAGTCTGCTGGCTTGCAGATTCAAGGGTGAGGGGTTTAATGCCTGCTTTGTCTATTGAGTCATAAAACTCCTGAACAGAAGCTCCGTCTTTGAGCTTGAACCATACCTCATAAGGCTCCATGCTTGTCTGAACGTTCACATAATCGTAGTTCATAACGGCAAAGTCCATATAACCGCCGTTTTTCGCCTCTTTATAAGGGCTTAGTCCCGGCCAGTAGTCAACAAAGGCAAGGACGGTCACTTCAAAGGGCTCGTTTCCGCCCCACTTACACTCTACAGTATCACCAAGCTCCAGACCGTAGCTCTTGAAGCTTGAAGAGAGGATAACTCCCGGGGTGTACTCTGCAAGGGCGTTCAGGTAGTTATTTAACTGAACTGGCAGAAGTCTGTCCTCAAATTTGCAGACTTTTGAGAAATCGCTTGGCACTATGGTCATAAGCTGGACATTGCTTGTTGAGCTTTTGCCTGAGCTTGTGTCAACGCTTTGGTCAAGGAAATCGTCACGGGTCTTTTCCTCATCGTCAGACTTTGTCTGCTGTCTTGGAACGTTCATTTTGTTTGAAGATATGGTCACGTCGTCTTTTCTGAAAACCTTTGTGACATCTTCCACTCCTGCGAGCTTTTCAAATCGCTCAAAAACAGGCTCTACATACTGTATGGTAGTTTCTGTATCTTCTTCGTCGCTTTCTTCGGAAGTCTGCTTTTTGCCTGATTGAGCTGCCTGAGATGCGCTTTGAGGAGTGGTCTGCTGTGCAGATTCTATTTTACTGCTATACCACTGCTCTGTAAGAACTGCGTCGCAGCCAACCCCATAGGCAACGCTTTCCTCGGCGTTTCTGTTCAAGGCTCTTGCGGTATTTGCAAAGAACACGCCCAATGATACAGTAAGAACAAGGAACAGCATCAAAAATCTTTCCCTGCCCGTTGAGGAGCGACCGATATTAGTCAGTGAAACATACTGTGCAGGCGACCACACTCTTCTGCCTATTCTTGCGAGAAGCCTTATTATATAAGGATATATCCTTATAAGAAACAGACCAAGACCAAGTATAAAGGCAGTGGAAGCCACGAACATTATAGGGTTTACTGTTGCGGTGGTGTCTGTTACACCCTCTGCAACAAGCTTTTCCTGAGTTTTGTTGTAATAATAAAGCCAGCCAACTGAACCGCCCACAAGGATAAAATCAAGGCAGACCTTCTCCCACAGAGCGTGCTTTTTCTTTTTGGCTTTTGACTGCTTATGCTCAACAATAGTTGTTTTTGTGGCAGGAACGATCGGTATCATAGTTGTGACAAAGAACACTGCCACGGCTATTGCCGCATAGACGACAGCTTCTATTGTCATATGAACAGGGAGCGAACGCCTGTTGACAAACTCCAAGAATCCGTTTGACGCACCAAGTACTTTGCAAAGTCCAAGACCTGCGAATGGTCCTATTATAACGGTCAGAACGCCCAGTACGAGAGATTCCAGAGCATAAATGCCCATTATCTGCAAGCGGCTTGCTCCACGGCTTTTGAACACCGCTATCTCGTTACGCTCCTGCTCAACGTTGAGCTGTGACACCATAAAGAGATAGAATATTATCATAAGTATGACAGGTATCTGCAAAAGCCACAATACAAGCTGGAGCTGTGATGAACGGCTCTCATAGTCCTTGAGGATATCTGAGGCAGGCATCGAAAAGCCTATGGAATTTTCACCAAAATAGGTCTTTTGCTTTGCTATCATTTCATTTGTGCTTGCAAGGTCAGTCATATTCATGGAAGCATAATCCACCGCATAGTTATGGACAGCCTTTGTGATATTCACAACGCCAGTATCAACGCAATCCCCGAGCATTGTGTCATAATCTGTAAAGACAACGGCTGTATACTGAGAATCAAGACCCTCTGCCCAATATGCGTCATTTTCGTCCTTAACGTCAAAAACGCCCACGATCTCTATTTTTATTGACTTGTTATCATCAAACACGTCGGCTATCTCATATACTGTGTTTATAGCAAGCTCTGTGCTTTTCAGGGCTTTTTCTGTGGCAACGCACTCGTAAACGCCGTCTGAACGCTTGCCTGCAGTGAACATTCTGCCCTGCTTTATGCTGATATGGTCGGAGATATCCGTCATACCGCCGAGAGTGAATCTTGCCTGCGAATTGCCATCTGAAACGGCAAGTGAACGCACATAGAGATACTCGTCACTTATATACTTCTTATCAAGCTTTTCAGGCAGACCAAGCTCCTTGAACTTAGCCTCCACTTTGTTATTATAATTCTCAACAGCTTTCTGCTGCTCACTGCCTGAGATATCCATTTTCAATCCATAGCTAGTATTATACGCACCGGGGTAGATATCATATTCTGTCTGGAACGACTCAAGATCCTTTACAAGCATTCTTTGCAGAGAAGCGTTCATATAAATAGGGATAGTGCTCATCATGGCAGACGCCATAACAAAGCCTATCAGCAGGCAAAGCACCATCCATTTGGTGTTTCGCATTTTACGGAACAATAAGGTGAACATAAGCTTATCCTTTCAAACCTATCTGATAACAATTTCGTCGCCCTCTTTAAGACCCGACTTTATCTCGGTCTGAGAGCCTGTAGAAAGTCCTGTTTCCACTTCAACGGCAGTTTTTTCACCGTTTTTCAGCACATAAACTACCTTTGTGCCGTCAACCTTTTTTATCAGATTATTTGATATAACGATAGCGTCCTTTACGCTGTCAAGGACAAGTATCGTATCTGCAAGCTGACCCACTGTTTCCGCAGGGGCGGTATCCTTGAAACGAACATAGATAGTATCCGCCTGATAATCTATACCTGTATCGTCAACATTATTGTGATCCTCTTTCTGCTCTTCCTGATAATCAGCAAGCTTTTTAGGAGTCATAAAAACAACACCGTCATAATAATCCTCGCCTATCCTTATCTGCACTTCTGTGTCGATATCATACTGGGTGAGGTCGTCAGGCTGTATTGCGATATAAAGAGCCGAAGTATCTATAACAGTTGCGATAGTCTGACCCGGATTTACGTTGTCGCCTGCTCTTACGTCAGAGAGTGACGAAACAACGCCGTCTATAGGCGATTTCAGGCTTGAATCCTCCTTCTGAGCCTGAAGCTTTTCAAGCTCTTTTTCAAGAAGCTGAACGTCAACATAAGCAGAGTCTATCTCTGCCTGGGAGCCGCCGCCTTCATAAATTATATCAACATTAAGCTTTGCTTTTTCGAGATAAAGCTGTTTTTCTTCTATCTGATAGTCAAGGTCATATGTATCAAGGTCACAGATAACATCACCCTTTTTGACCTTATCGCCTGCTTTTACATAAAATTTTGACACTGTGCCACTCTGCTTTTCATAAGAAAGAGTATACTGATTTTCCGCTGTGACAGTGCCCGTTGCGACTATCTTCTTTTCAAGGTCTTTTTTCTTTGCCGTCACTGTGGAATATGTAACATCGCTTGCCTTCACGGTCGGCGCATCGAGGACTTCCTCCTCGTCAGGAAGCAGATAGCAACCCCCTGCGGAGAGGCACATTATCGCTGATACTGCGGCAGCAAAAAGCTTTTTTAAATCAACTTTTATATTCATGTTCAGACTCCTAACTGAATATTTTTATAAACAACTTACCATGGGCAATAATACCCAAAGTAATTATATCAAAAAAAAGATGTTTTTTCTATACACGATTGTACTAAATTAACCTGACATTTCAAAGCAATATGCACAATTGCGTTGCTTTATATATGTACAAATTTAATAAGTCTTAAATATATGAACATAAAAAAGGGCTTCACGCAAAAAAAGTCCCGCACCGAAGTGCAGGACTTTTGATAAGCTTATTTGCAAATTAGTTTGCAAGACCTGATCTTTCAACACCCTCGATAAAGTATCTCTGGAGAAATACATACATAATAAGGATAGGTGTGATAGAAAGCAGACAACCTGCTTCAAGCCATACGATTATCTGTCTTACAGATACCGCCTGACCGTCGAAGAGCTGCTGAGTCAGGTTTGTATTCAGGTTCTTCAGCATAAGAGCAACAGTGTCGTTCTGTGTGAAGAATGATGATGATACATAGTAGTCGTTCCAATACCAAACGATAGAGAACAGGAATACTGTCAGGAACGATGACTTTGCGTTAGGACACATGATAACAAGGAATGTTTTCAGTGGGCTGCAGCCGTCGAGGTATGCAGCATCTTCAAGCTCCTTAGGAAGTCCTCTGAAGAACTGACGGAAGATGAAGATAAACAGACCTGCACGGAGTCCGTTTGCAAACAATGCAGGAAGATACATTGTCCAACCGCTGTTGATAAGCGATGTTGATTTGCCAAGTGTGAATACCTTAGCGAGCCACGCTGGCTTGAAGTAAGCATACTGGAGGTAAAGTGGGATAGTTGTGATCTGTGGAGGTACGATGATCATAAGAACAACGATACCGAACAGGATTCCCTTACCTTTGAACTTAAATCTAGCGAAGCCGTAGCCTGTGATAGAGCAGGTGATAACCTGAAGGACAGAGGCCACGAGGTTAAGGATAACTGTGTTTACAACAGTATCTTCAAACTTCATTACTCCCCAAACGTCCTTGATGTTATCAAGTGTGAAGCTCTTAGGGATCCAAACTACTGATGGGTCGTTCATCTGCTCATTTGGTCTGAACGCAGTTGAAAGCATGAATATCAGTGGATAGAGGATTACGAAGCACAGACCAAACAGGATAAGGAATCTGAAGAACGGCCAAACCATTCCGATCGCTCTTCTTCTTCTGTTATAGCTGATCTGCTCAGGGGTGAGATATTTCTCAAGACCCTCCTCTTTCATCTTCTTATAACGGGCTTTAATAGCAGCCTTTCGTTCTTTTTCGAACTCTTTTTCTTCTTTTTTAGTTGCCACTTAAATCCCCCCTTATTCTACTTCATAGTAAACGAACTTATTAACAAGTGCTACGACAAGTGCAAGGAATACTGCTACGATAAGGAAGTATGCCCAAGCCATTGCCGCTGAGTAGCCATGCTCCCAGTTGCTTGCCTTGTTAAGAACGATCGTCATAACTTCGTTCTGTGGATCGACGAATGAGTCAACGATTGTATAAACCACGCTTGAAAGTATCATTGGGCTGATATAAGGAATTGTGACTTTCCAGAAGAACTCCCATGAAGTTGCACCCTCGATCTGGGCTGCTTCCTTAGCTGAGAGAGGGATACCCTGAAGTGCTGAAAGCACCAGAAGTATCTGGATACCTGAGTTCCATACAAGGTTCAGGATGTCGGTGGTCAGCGAGTTTATTATCTCAGTGAGCTTATCACTGATGTTGTAGATACCGAGGAAGTTCAGCAACTGGTCAACGAGGTCAGCCTCGAACATTGAGCTGAACTGCTCAGATCCGCCTGCGTATCCGCCTGTGCTCATGTTACCGTTGATGATGTCGATAACAGGACCTGTAGCGATGATAACAGGGAGGAAGAATACTGATCTTGCGAATGTTCTTCCCTTGAATTTCTGATTAAGGATAACTGCGATAAAGATAGAGAATATGAGGATAAGAGGAGTTCTCAAAACCGTATTCTCGATCATTGCTACCAGAGCCTTGGAATAATCCTGATCCTTACGGAAAGCGTTTACATAGTTTTTCCAACCGATA
>ERZ506753.2131-NODE-2131-length-10238-cov-3.784543_pt1 | contig 10238 bp, 7 predicted proteins | sample MGYA00513044_ERZ506753 | MGnify/ENA metagenome assembly ERZ506753 | reverse complement strand
TCTGACCATTCTCCGCCACGCACACCAGCTTGGTGGACAGCGGGTGCATTAGGGCGGTGCCGTCCGCGCCGAATCGGTTCCGATCCACATAGTAAGCGCGGATGTCGTCTATCCCCGTCAGAAAGCCCCAGTTCCGGCCAAAGGATGCGGTGGCTTGGTGCTCCTGGGTTCGAACCCAGAACTGTTCCAGCGCCTCCGCCCGGCGGTTAGCGGCTTCGTAATAGGTATAGCGGCCGATGAGGTTACGGATATTTTCCTGATCCCACACCCGGCCAATCAGCTCTTCATCAGAATAATGTTTCATGATGCACCTCCTTAAACGCCGTAGCTGAATGTCTTGGAAAAGGTGGAATAGGGCTCCGGAAGCCGGGGCGGGGCGGTAAAGGGTCGCTCCGGCGAATAGGGTATGTAGTTCTGCCGCACCACGTTATAGGGCGGGCGCTTCAGTTCTGCCACTGCTCGGAATTCCGGCTTTTCCTCCCGGAATTTTGGGTGGAGCCAGCTCTCGCCCATGGGGGCGACCACGTCCTCCGCGTGGAGCACATGCCACAGCTTCCAGTTGCCGTCCTCCAGCCGGAAGTCCACGGCCAGAAAGCCCAGCGTCCAGTAGGACAGGGGGCCGTAAGGCGTCAGGCCATTATCCGAGCCCTGAATGTGCCAGATGCCCTTGGCGGTCTGCCCGTCCTCCGCAATCTCGATGACCGGGGTGGTGATGGGTAGGCCACGGAGCTGACCCACGCCGTAAAGCTCTTCTTCGCTCAGGCCGGACAGCTCCTCGGGGAAAAGCTCCCGGAGGATGCGGGACATTTTTCCGGTGTTTTCCGCTGTGACGGCGAAATATTCCCGCACGGCGGCACTGCCTTGATAGGAGCCGTCATTGAAGCTCAGACAAGCGTCGTCTCCCTGGCTCCAAAACCGGTCGAAGATGGAATCCTCCTGCTTGAGTAGGATGCTGGTCACGAATTTTCCCGCCAGATTGACGATCTCCCGCCGGTCGTACCAGCGGTCGGCCAGCTCGTCCGGTGTAAACTGCTTTGTCATGGATTTCCCTCCGTTCATAAAATTTGGTTGACAGCTGCCTCCCAGCCCGCTCGGACGGCGTGAAGGATGCGGCCGGATTTGACACAATCGCCGATGACCACGGTGTTGGCCACGATGCCTCGCAAGGCATCGGCCTCATCTCGCAAGGGGATCATACCCATGGCGCACACCACGGCGTCACAGGGGAAGGTGAGTTCGTTTCCTTCATCGTCCGCCGCCGTGACACAGCGGCGCTCGAACCGGGTACAGCGTAGGCCGGTGCGCACGTCCACGCCGCTGGTGTCCAGCTCGTGGAGCAAGGCGATGCGGTGCATGAAGTTACAGTCAGCGGCAACCTCCGACTGCATTTCGATGAGGGTGACCTGACGACCCTCCTGCCGGAGGTGGAGCGCCGTCTCGCAGCCGATAAGCCCGCCGCCGGCGATGACAATCCGCTGCCCGGTGAGCTGCTTCATCTGGGTGTGGTCGCCGCCGAAGAACACCGTTCCCGACACCATGCCCGGAATGGGCAGGGCGAGAGGCCGGGCGCCCAGCGCCACGATGAGGGCATCGGGGGCAAGCTCCCGCACCAGCTTCGGTGTCACCGGCGTGTTGAGTCGCACCTCTACGTTCAGTGTCGTCAGCTGCCGCTCCATGCTCTCTCGCAGAAGACGGAGCCGCTGCTTGAAGTCCACATCGTTGGCAAATTCCAGCGCGCCGCCCAAATGGTCCTTCGCCTCGCAGAGGGTGACGCGGTGTCCCCGGGAGGCGGCGGTGATGGCGGCCTGCATCCCGCCGGGGCCGCCGCCCGCCACCAGCACCCGGCGGGACGGACCGGCAGGGCGCTCGGTGAATTTCTGAACCTCCCGTCCAGCAAAGGGGTTGACGGCGCAGCGCAGGGTGCGGGTGTCTTTCAGGCTGCCCTCACAGTCAAGGCAGCGCAGACAGGGGGTAATGCAGGACTCCTGCCCCAGAATGACCTTTTTTGGGAAGTAGGGGTCGGCCACCAGCCCTCGACCCATGGCCACGGCATCACAGCAGCCCGAGGCGATGAGCCGTTCCATCTCGTCCGGGTCATCCAGTGCGCCCACCAATACCACGGGGGTGTTCACCGCTGCCTTGATACGGCGTCCGAACTCGGCAAAGGGCGCGTCGGGGGAGAAGATGGGCGGGTGCATCAGGACGGCGGAGTAGATAACCTTCTGGGTACCGGCGGAAACGTGGATGAGATCCACTTTTCCGTCCAGCGCCTTGGCGATTTCAACGCCGGTGTCAATGGTGTAGCCGCCGGGAGTGAGTTCGTCGGCGCTGATGCGGGCTTCCAGCACAGCTCGATGGCCGAGGGCGGCCCGGACCCGAGCCAGCACCATCAGCGGGAAGCGCATCCGGTTTTTCAGACTGCCGCCGAATTCGTCCGTCCGGTGGTTACTCAGGGGGGAGATGAACTGGTGGAGAAGCCAGCCGTGGCCACAGTGAACCTGCACCAGATCGAAGCCGCAGCGCACCGCCCGGTCAGCAGCGGCGGCGTAGCAGTCCGCGATGCGATCCATGTCCTCCACCGTCATGCCCCGGATGAAGTCGCCAAATTCGTCCACGCCCTCGCTGGGACCCATGGGGGCGGTGCCCTCCGCCAGAAAAACAGGGTCGCACAGTTCGCCGCCGTGGTCAATCTGGACTCCGGCCAGCGCCCCTTCCGAGTGGATGGCATCAGCGCAGGCGGTCAAAGAGGGGATGCAGTCCTCGTCGTCGATGGCCACCTGCATGGGGTGGCTGCGGCCATCGGCCAGATTGACGATGCAGTCTCCCACCGTCACAAGACCCGCGCCGCCCGCTGCCCGCATCCGGTAGTAGGCGATGTTTTCTGCCGTCAGATAGCCCTCCGGGGAGAGTTGAGCCTGAGAGGTGGGACTGGACAGTATCCGGTGGGGAAACGTCACGTTTCCCACTCGGAGCGGGGAGAGCAGATGGGGGTATTTGGGATTTACGTTCATATCACTTCACTCCTGTTAGAGTTTTAGACCAGTCTCAAAGCCGCTGCGGACGGCATCGTACAGCTTACCTGCTCGGACGCAGTCGCCGATGATGTAATGCTCCCGGCTACCGCACCATTCGACCAGATCCCTGGCCTGCGCCGCGTTGGCCGCCATGCCCAGCGCGTTGACCACGCCGGGGGCAGGCAGAAGGCGATCATGGCCGTCACGGCCAGTGACGAGCACACCGCCGGGCCGTACCTCTTTACAGGTAAACCCGGTCAGGCAGGTGACACCGCGGCGGGCAAGCTCCGCCAGCAGCATGACACGGTGGAGCTTGTAGCCGTCGGGGCACAGCTCCGGCCGCATTTCCACTACGGTGACGGATTTGCCCTCTTCGGCCAGCTGGAGAGCTGTCTCACAGCCTACAAGACCGCCGCCCAACACCACAACGGGGTCGCCGGGCACCGCGCCAGGGGCGTAGGCATCGATGCCGTCCACCACCTGGGGTTCGTCCAGTCCGGGGATGGCGGGGTGGATAGGAGAAGAACCCACGGCGATGATCACCGCGTCCGGGTCGAAGCCCTCCAGAAAGGCCTGATCCACCTTCGTGTTCAGCAGCAGCGTTCCACCGGCCTGCTCCAACTCGTAGGCGTAAGTGTCGCACAGGTCGAGAAAGCGAGTCTTGTGCGCGTCATACCGGGCGAATTTCAGCACGCCGCCCAGACGGTTCGCCTGCTCGGCCAGCGTGACGCTGTGGCCTCGTTTGGCGGCGGTCACCGCCGCCTGAAGACCCGCCGCGCCTCCGCCAACCACCAGCACCCGCTTTTTCCGCGCCGGGGGCGGCGTACTGGCCAGCGTCACGGGGCTTCCGAACTCCGGGTTGATAGAGCAGCCCGGCGGGGGAGGGGGCGCATCCTCCGCAGTGAGGCCAGAGTCCTTTTTCATGTCCTCGATAGGCCCGGAGAAGCAACGGAAGCATCGCAGGCATTTGAAAATCTCCCGCTCCCGGCCCTCCATGACCTTGTTGGGAAACTGAACGTCGGCAAACAGTTCCCGGCCGAGAGCGACGTAGTCCGCCTGTCCGGCGGCGAGAATGGCTTCGGCGGTGTCAGGGTCGCTGATGCCTCCAACCACACCCACGGGGATGTCAACGGCGGCTCGGATGACCGCCGCCGCCCGGGCGTTTACCGCCTGCGGGTGGAACATGGATGAGAATTCTGCCGTCAGCACCGGTTCCCGGTAGATCCCGGCGGAGACATGGATCATGTCAATGTATGGCTGTGCCGTAACGCAGAAACTGGCCATATCCTCGGCCGTGGAGCCGCCGGGCATGCGCTCCTCACCGCTGACCCGGATCTCAACGAGAAAATCCGGGCCTACGGCCTGCCGGACGGCCTGAAGCACCATCAGGGGGAAGCGCTCCCGGTTTTCCCGGCTGCCGCCGTAGGCGTCGGCACGCCGGTTGGTTCGGGGGGAGAGAAACTGGTGGAGCAGCCATCCGTGGCCGCAGTGGATCTGCACCCCATCGAAGCCCGCCTCACGCATGAAGCGGGCGCACGAGGCAAAGTGCTCGACGGTGTAGGCCATGACCTCCTCGTCCATGGCCACGATGTCCACGCCGTCCGCCCGGCGATAGCTCATAGGTCCCCGGGGAGCCTCATCTCCCGGCTCAGGAAATTTGGACTCGCCTGCGTGGTTGATCTGGATCATGGCCACGGCTCCGCTACTGTGAATAGCGTCGGCATAGGCCCGGAATCCGGCCAGAAACGGGCTGTTCAGGTCGGAATAGTCCACCTTTTCCATCCATGGGATGTGCTCCCGGTTGGCGAAGCGGTGGTCAACGTCCACCTCGCCTACGGTGACCAGTGCACTGCCGCCCTCTGCTTTCTGGCGGAAAAGGCCCACATGCATGGGGTCGGCGGTGCCATCCAGCCGCAGCTCGGGGACCATCATGGGGCTGGCGGCCATCCGGTTCCGGAAGGTCACGCCTTTTATCGTCATTGGACGGGTCAGGCAAGGGTATTTGATATTCATGTGTGTCACCTCAGACTGTCAGATCCCCGGCGGACTGCTGGATGAGAGCCTTCAGCAACTCCTCGCCGGGCTGGGCTGTGTCGGACTCGATGTCCCGGACGGCCTGAATGAGCCGCCGGTTCACCGGTGTGGGTACGCCGCAGGCCGCGCCGATGCGAACCACCGCGCCGTTGGTGTAGTCGATCTCCAGCGGGCGACCCCGGCGGATGTCCTGCGTATAGGCGTCCACCACGCCGGGAGGGAAGTGGATGGCCGCCGACGCGGGATCCAGCGCGCCGTTCTCCCGCCCGGCGGCGATGGGGAGCCACTGCTCCGGCGTCCGGTCAAAAATGCGCTCCAGCGGGTGGCCGGAGCCAGCTGCCACCCGGAACAGCTCCATGGCCAGCAAACCGAAGAGCTGCTGGGCCTTTTCGTGGAAGAACACGTCGCCCAGATACAGCCCGCTGACGGTGCAGGCGGGGACGGACAGTGCTACGGCGCTGAGCTTATCCCACTTGACGGCCAGAATGTCGCCGGAAATAGTGGTGGGTCGGGCGCAGGAGAGAATGTCCCGCAGCTGCTCCGTCCGGGGAGAGACAGTGCCGTCCCCCTCGCCGATGACAAATTCCCCATCGTGGTCGGAGACGTGCCCCGGGGCGGTGAGCGCGCCGCCTGCCCGAGATACGGCGTAGACGATGCGTTCTTTGCCCAGAATACCGGCCAGCAGATCCTCGTTCATGCCGTTCTGGAAGGTGAGGCAGCAGCCGTCCCCCACCAGATGAGGGCGCAACCGGGTCATGACCGCTTCGGTGTCGTTGCCTTTGAGGGCTACCATGAAGCAGTCGAACAGCTCGCCCTCCGCCAGATCGTCGATATGTCGGGAGTTCACGGCCACATGAAACTGTCCCCGTGCGCCGTCTACCGTGATGCCGTTGGCCGCCATATACTCAGCGTTCTCCCGACGGAAGCAGGAGAGAATGGTCACGTCATAGCCGCCGCGAGTCAGGTAAGCGCCCAGCAGGCCGCCGATAGCGCCCACGCCTACAACGGCAATCTTCTTAATCTCCATATCCCGCGCCTCCTCAACTGATGGACAGGTAGACGGAGCCGGTGGGGCGCGGCTGACCGTCTGCGGTGAGGAAATAGTCCTCCACCACGTCCTGCATGAAAATGTGTGCCTTGGTCAGATCCCGCTTGTCGGGGCGGGGGTGGCTGTCGTAGTGCCAGAACACGGAGCCGGGCTGTTTTTCGTCAGCGGTCATGGTGTCAAAGTCGAAGTTCTCGTTGTCCCGGACGGCCTTGGCGATGATCTCCCGTTCCTCAGCGGTAAACTGATCGAAATAGGGGTCATTGGGGTTTTTCTCAAATAGCTGGAGGGCGTACATGGTCTCGCCGAACTCGCTGTTTTTCAGGGCGGGGATCTCGCCTGCGGCGACATTGGCGTTGTGCTTCGTTTCCGAACCGTAACAGCTAAACTGGCCGATGACGTCTACATTGCGGAGTTGGAGGTTCATTTTCAGAATGTTCAGCACGGGGATAGCCTCGTCTGGGCCAATGAAGCTGCCGCCATAGGTGGTGAAAACGATGCCCTTTGCCTTTTTCCAGCTGGGGTTGATGATGCCGGGGACGGGAACGCCCGCCCGGCGGAAGGTCAGGTCGCCGGGGCCGGCGTCGGGCTTTGGCCCCCGGCCTCGGCCTCGCCACGGCTTCAGGGCCAGACAGTCGTTGAGTACACTGAATACTGTGCCTGCGATGATGGGGGAGCCGACGCAGATCAGGTCGAAATCGTCGAAATAGGTTCGCTCTCGCTCCGTCTCCCAGTCGGTGTGAGCGTTGACCAACACGGATACACATTCAAAGCCATACTCAGTGAGGACGGAACGAAACTCTTCAGCCACCTTTTCGGTGTTGCCGCTGAGGGAAGAGTATAGGAGCAAAGCGCGTCTTTTCATAGGATTCTCCTTTTACTTTTTCGGAATATAAAAAAGGGGAGGAAACAGTGAGGCCTGTTTTCTCCCCTTTGGCCGGAGAGTACCCCTGCCTCCCGGGGGCGCGTCCGGCGGAACGGTCAAATTATGCGAGGCCGGGGAACAGCATGGCCAGAGCGGTCACGAGTACGGTGCCGATGAACATGTAGAGAACCGTGGTGCGGAAGATGCCGGGGTAGCTCTCCTTCATCTTCAGGCCGGAGGAAGCGGAGACAATCAGAATCGCGCCGTTCATGGGCAGGGTGTCCAGCACACACTGGCCGAACACTGCGATACGCATCAGACCCGCGGCGCTGACGCCACCCATCCGGTCCAGCAGGGGGAGGAAGATGGGGGCGGCGACGATCATGCATCCGGGAGAGCCGGACAGGAAGGTGAACACGATGATGACCAGCGCAAAGACGATGACGGTGGGGATGGGCAACTCCACAAGGGTGTTGAGCAGCACGTTCAGACCCTCGTTCGCGCCGACTACGGAGGCAAAGGCAGAGCCGATGCCAATGATCAGGAAGGCAGAGCCGCCGTTCATGCCGCCCTCGTTCAGGCACTCAAGGAGCGTCTTACCCACGGCCAGACCGACGCTGGAGCCGTCAGAGACAGTCTTTTTGCAGTGGCGGACGATGTACGGGGTGAAGCAGACGATACACACCGCACAGCCCACGGTCAGGCAGAGGTAGGTGGCCATGCCGATGATGGTACTGCACACAAAGACGGCGACGAAGGGCAGGATGGCAAGAATGAAGTGGGGACGCTCGTCAGCGGGACGGGACTCGGGCATTTTGTAGCCGCCGATCTCGAAACGCTCGCCTCTGTCATAGGCGCGGCCGACCTGACGGAAGGTGAACTGAATGATGAGGGCTAGCACCACGACCATGCCGATAACGCCGATGACGGGGGCGGCGGTGATGGTGGTGCCGAACAGCATGGCGCCCATGTTATTGGCGGTCAGCGGAGCGCCCGGGCCGAGAGAGGCGGAGGAAATGCCGCCAAACATCAGCGCAGGGACAAGGCGGCGTGGTACGTCGGACTTTTGTGCCAGCACCATGACGATGGGCAGCAGGGTAAACACGGCGCAGAAGGTGTCCAGTCCGCCGTAGCAGCAGATGAAACATACGAAGGTACCCACGATGCCGCCGGCGATGGCGCGGCTGCGGCCCTCACGGCGGCTGACGAATACCCGGAACAGGGTGTCGGCAATGGCTTCCGCCGCGCCCGAGCGGGCGACGAGGGCACCCATGATGCTGCCGGTCAGGAAATACAACAGGAACATGGGAATAATGCGCATGAAGCCCTGAAGAAAGATGTCGGTCAGGCCGGTCAATGGGTTGACGCCGCTGAAGATCAGCAGCAGGACAGACATGAGCACAGGGGTCACGATGGGGCTCCAGCCTTTGTAAAGCAGGAAGATGGACAGTCCGGAAACCGCGAATACGGCAATGATTTGCACAGCGATTGGCATAAGTTTTCTCCTTTCTATTTCCTCTTTTGTTTTGGAACGCTTATATCGGTATAAAAGAGGGTGCCAGGCGGCATATTGGACAAAATCAATTGCGCACAGCCCCTTACTTCTGGAGGTATTATACAAACACTGTGGCTGCCAGTCCAATATTTTTGTGGGTATATATTATGCCTCAAATAGCATAAAACGTAGAAAACGTTGCCTTAGACGTGAAAAGCTCCTTCGGATCAATCCGAAGGAGCTTTTGAAACAGTGTATGTTACCGGTCGAGATTTTCCAACTCAGGCGCAATGACGGAGTAGTAGTGCTGTAAGCCCTTGTAGAAATCCCGGGTCGCGTCCGGCATGTAGCGGTGTTTGACGGTGAGGGCGCCCAGTGTCCGGGAGAACCACTCGTCATCAATCCGGAGGACGGAGACCAGCTGGCGCTTCCATTCCGGCATGTGAAGATTGCGCTCGTACTGAGAAAAAGCGGGAATGAAGGAGCAGCCGATGCCGTCTTCAACCATGGAGCCGAGACCTTCCAGTTCGTTGCCGCAGAAAACGATGTCCAGATGAGCGCCCACCCGCTCGCAGGCGTGGATGAGCAGGTCTGGATCGTCAGACTCGTTCATCACCACCCGCTCACCGTCCAACTCCCGGAGGGAGACGGACTTTCGTCCGGACAGCCGGTGATTCCTGTGGGTCAGAAAGTAAAAGTGCTCTGTCAGCAAGGGTTGCCATCGGAAGTTGACGTGATCCACCGGCTGATAGGTCAGGGCGAAGTCGATCTCACCTTGCTCCAGCGCCTCCCGCACCCGGCTCAGATCGGGCAGGCAGTACTGCCGGACGTGGATGTCCCGGTGGTCGGACAGGAAGCGCACCAGCGGCTCCCGGACGATGCGGGAGATGGGGACAGAGAAGGACAGCTCGTGGCTTTCGTGGGAGATGAACTCATCCACGCAGCGCTTACCGTCGTGCAGCGCCTGGAAGGCTCGCTCCACATAGGGGTAGTACATCCGGCCGTACTCGTTGAGTACGATCTTCCGGCCTACCCGTTCAAACAGGGGAAAGCCTAGGCTTTCCTCCAGCCGAGCGATGCTGCGGCTCACCGAGGATTGAGCCACATTGATCTCCGCGGCGGTCTGGCTGACGTTGCCCGAGCGCGCTACCCTTAAAAAATATTCCAGCTGAAGAAGCTCCATCTGCCCGTTCCTCCCGTTCAGGACGTTTTCCGCCTGCGGCGCGGCGTCAAATCATGTAGTTGTTGCCCGGCTGGACGGAGATCAGCAGGTCGGCCACGGTGATGCCATCAAAAAAGGTCTGGATCATGTCGCCCAGTTTTTGTCATATGGGCAGTGTCCGACAAGGAAGTTCTCCTTCAGCGGAATTTTGCCGATGCACTCCAGATGTTTTACGAGATCTCCTTGCGGGTGATATAGCCATCAGCCTAATGCTCCGCCATGTCGCTTATCAGGCGAAGCGCGTAGCAACTCTTGGTTGATATGATCATGGAACAGCCGCCATATTCGTTGTGTTATGCTTTCCTATTATACAAATCGGTAAATAGGAAAGCAATAATATTTTTCCGGAAGATGTCGATAAATCTGCTTCGATGTGCTATAGTCCAATTACCCTGCCAGAAAAGGTGGACTTTGTCGCTGTGTTCCCAACCGTTCAGAAGGAAATGGCAGATAAATTGAACGTCGAAAGACCAGCTATAAAAAGTCAATAGCAAAAAGTGAAAAAGAGAGCGGATAACCGGCCATATCACATAGCAGAGCGTGGTTGATTTTCCATGCCCTCG
>ERZ506753.2122-NODE-2122-length-10278-cov-3.503081_pt1 | contig 10278 bp, 8 predicted proteins | sample MGYA00513044_ERZ506753 | MGnify/ENA metagenome assembly ERZ506753 | reverse complement strand
TAGGGAAAAAGGTTGTGATAGTAGGTCTTGACATTCGCAAACCGGGATTGAATAAGGTTTTCAATCTTTCCAGAAAAGAACATGGTATTACTCAATTTTTGACTAATCCAACTGTTGATCTGATGGATTTAGTACAGCCTTCTGATATCAACAAGAATCTGTTTATTCTTCCTGGTGGAGCAGTTCCTCCTAATCCAACGGAACTGTTGGCCCGTGACGGTTTGGAAAAAGCCATCGAAACATTGAAGGTTAGTTTTGACTATGTGATACTGGATACGGCCCCCGTGGGTATGGTAACCGACACCTTGTTGATAGGTCGTACTGCTGATTTATCGATCTATGTATGCCGTGCCGATTATACCCGTAAGGCCGAATTTTCTTTGATTAATGAGCTTTCTGAAAACAACAAATTGCCTAACCTCTGTATTGCCATTAACGGCTTGGATCTTCAGAAAAAGAAGTACGGCTATTATTATGGCTATGGTAAATATGGCAAGTATTATGGCTATGGCAAGCGTTACGGTTATGGCTATGGATATGGAGAAAAACATGGAAACAAAGAATAACAGGTTTTATACTAGATGTTAAATCTGTAATATTGGAAAACTAAATCAAAAAATATGCGTGATTTCAAAGACATTAAGGTTGCGGTAGCTGGTACAGGCTATGTAGGATTGAGCATAGCGACATTGCTATCTCAATATCATCATGTAACAGCCGTGGACGTAGTCTCTGAAAAGGTGGCAAAACTGAATAATAAGATTTCCCCTATTCAGGATGATTATATCGAGAAGTATCTGGCTGAAAAGCCACTTGACCTTGTTGCCACTTTGGATGGGAGGTCAGCCTACGCTGATGCCGACTTTGTGGTAATAGCTGCTCCTACAAACTATGATCCTGTGAAGAATTACTTCGATACGAGCCGTGTGGAGGAGGTTATCGACCTCGTGCTTGAGGTGAATCCCGATGCCGTAATGGTCATCAAGTCGACTATACCTGTGGGTTATACCCGTAATCTTTATGTCAAGTACGCTCAGAAAGGAGTGAAGAAGTTCAACCTGTTGTTCTCACCGGAATTTCTTCGCGAAAGCAAGGCTCTTTATGACAACCTCTATCCGAGTCGCATCATTGTAGGCTGTCCGAAGATAATTGACTGTCCGGAGTTTGCGGAGGAAAACAGGGCGATCCGGTCTGTCACGGATGTCAATATGTTGCAGGAAGCTGCCAGGACATTTGCCGTTCTCTTGCAGGAAGGGGCTGCCAAGGAAAACATCGACACGCTTTTCATGGGCATGAAAGAGGCGGAGGCAGTCAAACTTTTTGCCAATACCTATCTTGCTTTGCGTGTCAGCTATTTCAATGAACTTGATACCTATGCTGAAATAAAGGGGCTGGACAGCAAAGCAATCATTGAGGGCGTAGGCCTTGATCCCCGTATCGGGACACATTACAACAATCCTTCATTCGGTTATGGCGGCTACTGTTTGCCGAAAGATACCAAGCAGTTGTTGGCTAATTATGTTGATGTCCCCCAGAATATGATGTCTGCTATCGTTGAGTCTAACTGTACTCGCAAAGACTATATTGCTGATGCTGTCCTCCGTAAAGCTGGTTGGTACGACTATAGTACCAACAATCAGTACGACGGGCAGAAGGAGCCTGTCACCATCGGCATTTTTCGTCTCACGATGAAGAGTAATAGTGACAACTTCCGTCAGTCAGCTATTCAAGGTATTATGAAACGCGTTAAGGCCAAAGGTGCCAATGTCATCATCTATGAACCAACTCTTACCGATGGCGAATTTTTCTTTGGTTCTCTTGTTGTTAATGATCTCGCAGTTTTTAAGGTCCAGTCCAACGCGATTATAGCTAATCGATTCGATGATTGCCTGAACGATGTTGGGGAGAAGGTTTATACCCGCGACATCTTCCATCGTGACTAATCGTCATTCTGGAGATCAAATACAAAGGAACAAGTGCGTACATAGGTGAAAACGAGAGGTTTATGGATACCGTCATGCACTTCTAAAATAGAGCAAATGAGCAGATACGCCAGTGACATACAGTCAACATCTATCTCTTATCTCTCATGTTATAGGACTAAAGAAAGTCTTGTTGGTAGTCAACGAGTCCGGATGCTCCATTACGCAGATTGCAGTCATGCAGTATTGTGTTGAAGATGTTGTTGCCACTGTACATCATGACCTGCTAGATAACTTCTATATCTTTTCAGGTGAGTTCGATGTAGTGCTCAATGGCAAGAAGAGCTGTTGTAAAGTTCGCGACTTTATCTTCGTGCCCCTTTCGGTACGTCATGCGAGTGGTATGCTATCACCGGTGTTGAAATGCTCGCCATGAGATGTGTCATTGCGGCCGAACGTCGCAAGCTCTTTTAAGTTCAACCTGCACGAAGTCGTGTGGGGAGGTTTCGACTAAAGAGATGGAAGCGACTCTACGATATCGAATCCATACCCAACTCTAAGAACATAGGTGAGTCACGGGAAGTAAGTGCAGTGATATTTACTAAGCAATATTCATTGACATATTGATGATGCAATTAGTTTTACTTTCTGGTGGCAGTGACAAGCGGTGCTTTCAAGTAACGCGAGAAGCGAACAATTCCTTCCTCTCTTTGAGAAGGAAGAAAATATTGAGGGATCTGAATGGAATTGAAAATTAAATAACTAATGGCACAATCAAGAACCCTATTATCAATTAAAAATAGCGTTGTAGCATTGGGATTTTATTTAGTAAATCTTATGCTTCAATTCTATTCAAGACAAGTGTTTTTTGTTGAGTTAGGGACTGAAGTCCTTGGACTCAATACTACTGCAACAAGCCTGCTTCAATTCTTAAACTTAGCAGAATTAGGAGTTGGCTCCGCTATTGGGGTTACTCTTTACAAACCTTTATTGGAGAAAAATTACACTGCAATTAATGAAATAGTATCGTTGCAGGGGTGGCTTTATAAAAGAATTGCCTATTTCATAATCATAGGAAGTGCAGTCCTGATGTGTTTTTTTCCGTGGCTTTTCAATAAGAGTGAACTTCCCTTGTGGTATGCTTATACTTCGTATTCCGTATTGCTATTCAGTGCAATACTGGGTTATTTCGTGAATTACAAACAAATTGTTCTGTCAGCTAATCAGCAGGAATATTTTGTTCGATGTAGCTATAATGCTTGTATGATTATCAAAGTCGTTACTCAGATAATAGCGATGAAATTATTTTCTAATGCATATATCTTGTGGTTAGTCCTTGAAGTTGTGTTTGCTATTATCGCATCTGTGGCTCTTGCTGCAATGGTTCGAAAAAAGTGTCCTTATTTGAAAACTAATACAACATTAGGTAAAGAATTAAAAACAAAATATCCAGATGTATTGATAAAGGTAAAACAAATGTTTTTTCATAAAGCGTCAAGATATGCTCTCACACAGACAAGTCCTCTAATCATATATGCTTATGCAACTTTGACGTTAGTTGCTATATATGGAAACTATATGCTGATTGTAACAGGACTGACAGCACTATTGACAGCAATGTTTGATAGTATGAGTTCTGGTGTCGGAAATCTTGTAGCAGAGGGAAATCGAGGACGTATTATTTCTGTATTTAGGGAATTGTTTTCATCACGATTTTTGTTGGTTTCTGTCTTTTCGTTCTGTCTTTTTTTTCTAGCGGCCCCGTTCGTTGACTTGTGGATAGGAGACGGTTTTAATATTGATAAAGTTTCACTCCTTTTTATTGTATTGATATTTTATCTTAATACCTCTAGGTCTGTTGTCGATTCATACATCAATGCCTATGGCTTGTTCCGAGATATTTGGGCACCTGTTATTGAAGCAACTATCAATCTTAGTCTTTCGATTCTATTAGGCTATTATTATGGTCTCCCAGGTATATTGGCTGGTGTTGCAATAAGTCTTCTGTTAGTTGTTTTTTGCTGGAAACCATTTTTTTTGTTTAAGGCTGGGTTGAAAACTCCTATAAAAATGTATGTCCTATTGTACTTCAAACATATGGCGGTTTTTATTGTTTCTTCAATAATTGTATATTATGTTCTTAAATTAATAACTATCAAACCTGGAGATAATTATCTTTCCTTTGTTGGTTATTCTGTCATAATGGTTACTTTATTAGTATCTGTCGAGGGGGGATTACTATATTCTACGGAAATTGGATTCAGAAATTTTGTGTCTCGAATTATAAATGTTAAGCGTAATAAATGAAAAGTTCAGTATTATCTCCCGCCTCATTCTTTGATAAAGTGGTGATATGGCTTCTTGTATTGAGTCAAATACTCAAAACTTACGGAACTGTTTCATACTGGAACTTTGCTTCTATTCCGACATATATTTTGGGATTGGTATTTCTTTTTCTCGTTATTTCAAAGAAACGCACATTCCGATTAGGCACTTCAATGCCGAAAGAATGCTTTATTTTTTTTGCCTATTGGGCTATAGTTCATATTTTGACTAATCAGGGCTCTGTTATTCCATATAATACGATAGAAGCCGCTTTGATGTTTGTTCTCTTTTGGGGTGTGGTAACTTACGAACAATTTCCGAGACTAGTAAAATACTATACTTGGACTGCCTGGGTTTGTATTGCGTTTTTTGCTGTACAGGAAATTACATTTAGAACATCCGGAATTCGTATTTCTGGTATCTTCAGCTTCTTGCCTATTGCGTTGAATGAGGTGTCTGATGCATCTTCATTTATAGTAAATAAAATGACATCAGATAGAGGTGCTGCATTTTTTTCTGAGCCTGCATATCTTTCTCAGTATTTAATGCCTTTACTTGCTATTTCTTTGTTTAACAAAAAAGATAAGAAATACATACTGAAAAGTGTAATTATTGTTATTACAATATTCTTAACAGCCTCAGGAACTGGAATTATAGCGATAGGTGCTGTCCTTGCAGTTTATATGCTACATCTCATGACAAGCAAATCTATTGTTTCGAAGTTATTTGTTATGTTCTTATTTATCGGCACATTTATCTTTGTACCATATTTTTTGAATACAGAAATTGGAGAAAAAATGCTAAGTAGGCAATCCGAGCTTTCATTTGAGTACGATTCGGGGAGCCGTTCTGGTTTTATGAGACTCTATCGAGGATTGTATGTTTATGACGACTATAGTGTCAGTGAAAAAATATTTGGTAATGATAACAATGCAGCAAATAAAGAACATATATCACACTCCGTTTTCGCATTTACTTTTGCGGACGATAACGACACTTTTTTCAATGGAGTGCAATATACCCTCTTAAGAACAGGATTGATAGGTTTACTCATTATGATTATGTTACATGTTAGGATATTCAAACAGAATAATTCTTGTGGGCGAGCAATATTAATGGGGTTCGTTACTCTTATGTTTATGGAAGCAGTATTTTTTGGTAATAACATGATATTGTATTTGATTTTTGCAGAAAGGTTTAAAAATAACGCACAGCTATTAGAAGTATGAAGATAGCATATATTTCAAGTTCGGCATACTCGGATGTAGATTTATCGTACATAGGTGAAGCACAAAAGTCTCTTGATATTACATATTTTGTACTAATGAATTCAGGTAATCGAAGAACTTGTGCTTTGGATTTGCGCGACGATAGCCTTCTACATGGAATCAACAAAGGCTATAATCTTAAAGGGTTGGGAAAGTATTCAGATATAATTAATATTAATAAGGCATACGTCTTATATAATGAGGGAAAGCATGCTTATGACATGAAATCTCTATCTTTCTGGTGTAAAGTGTACAGATATTTAAAACAGGAAGGGTTTGATGTAATACATTTTACTACAGCACCCAGTATCTTCAATCCGTTCGCTTTTTTATTGAGAGATAAACTTGTTTTGACAGTACATGATCCGCTACCCCATTCTAGTGCGACGAGTAAGTCAACAGAATTATACCGAAAGATTGCTTTCAAATGGATAAAAAATTTTATCTTGTTAAACAAAGCACAAATTAGCGAGTTTAAGAAGACTTATGGTATCAAAAATATAAATATTCAGATAAGTTCTCTCGGAGCTTATACTTATCTACTAAAGTACAACGACAATATACATTTACCCAAACCTTACGTCCTGTTCTTTGGTAATATACATTCATATAAAGGTCTTGACTACTTGTTTCCGGCAATGGAATTAGCACATACGAAATACCCTGAGTTGACGTTGGTTGTTGCTGGAAAGGGCAAGTATTACTTTGATATAGAAAAATATCTTAAACTTCCTTACTTTAAGATTGATAATAGATTCATTCCTGATGGTGAGTTAGCAGCGATGATTAGAGAGTGTGAATTCGTTGTAGTTCCTTATGTTGATGCTACTCAGAGTGGAGTTATAATGTCTGCGTATGCATATTGCAAGCCTTGCATCGCAACGAATGTTGGAGGTTTACCCGAGATGGTAAATCATGAGCATAATGGATTGATTGTTGAACCAAAAGACGTTGAGGGATTAGCCGCTGCAATTATTGATATGCACCAAGGGGTTGAGAAACTTAATTCTTTCATGAATGCAATTAAATTGGAGTACTATCATGGCAAAAAATCTTGGAAAAATATTGTCGATGAAATGACAAGTATATATAGGACTATTAATTTAAAAGATTAATGAGAATACTTATTATCGGTCAATTACCCAAGGAAATAGGTGGAAACTACACTACAGGAGCCGCTAATGTTGTTTATGAGCTGAGTAAACAGAGGGAAGATGGAGTACTTTACTACACCTATGGAACCAATATTACAGATTCAGCTGCAATCAAAGCAAGTTCGTTTCTGTATCAGTATATTGGCTACAAGTTCCGTCCTTTCAGTATGCTTCTTACAGCCTTGTGTCATCCTTTGGACATTTTCAGGCACATGATGCACTATCACACAGTGGATCATCAAAGTATCTTGAGGTTCGCTTTCTATGAAGCTAATATCCGGGAAGCTATAAAACGAGTACAACCAGATCTTATTCACGTAAACAGTATTGCAAATGTTTCCCCGGTAAGGTTTGCAATCGGCAAGAGCAAAATCCCTATGCTTCTTACATGCCATGGTATATTCTATCGTGGCGACGAGAAAGATGTTGTAAACCGCGATCGAAATCTTGGTAATATAAAATTGGCTGATGCTTATTCGGGCTTAACTCTGGAATCTCTTAACGAGTATGAATCCATTCTCGGCATACCCAAAAATAGGGTTGCTGTTATTCCTAATGGCGTTGACTGCAAGAAGTTTTATTATTCGCCCGAAGCACGTGCTAAGATTCGCAAGGAGTTTGATGTGAAGGATGGTTGTAAGGTGTTTATTACGGTTGCTTCTGTCCAAGAGCGTAAGGGCCAGTTAGTGTTCTTGAAAATGCTTTCAATGTTGGACATCGATTTCCGGTATTGGATTGTCGGCAAAGGACCTGATGAGGAGGTAATCTTACAGTATGTAGAAGAAAACGGTCTTCAAGGAAAGGTGAGAATGTTAGGGTATAAGGCAGCTAATGAACTGTATAAATATTATTCGGCAGCAGATATCTATGCTCATTCAAGTTGGAAGGAAGGACAGGCCCTCTCGGAACTAGAGGCTAACGCTACAGGGATGAGAACAATAGTGAATAAGGAAATCATCGGTACAATCGCTAGCGATGTAAATTCAGAAGATTACTATGTACTGGATTTTGATAACGTAGCTGTTGATTCATTGGTCGAATGGATTCAGCGGGATCAGAAAGAAAGAAGCTCACGAACTACATTTGACTGGAGTGCGATTGCTAAACGATACTTAAATCTATATAATCAGATAATAAAGGAGTATAGGCGATGAAACGCATTTTATTTGAGATATTGAGACTTATTAGGAGACTTCACTCCAAATTTTACACCTTCCTTTTCAAGCGTATGCTTCATTCGTACGGAAGCGTTGGCGTGAATGGCTTTTGCAGAGTTTCCCAAACCGCTAAGGTGGATGTTGGTGAACACTTCAGCTCTAATGGCTTGACTATTAATGGATTGGGGGGGGGTGAAAGTGGGGGACTATTTTCATTCTGGTGAGAATTGTAAAATAATGCTTGGAAGTCACGATTACGATCATGGCGAATCAATTCCGTATGGTAGTATATACGTAGAGAAGAATGTGGTGATAGGGGATTGTGTATGGTTGGGTTCTGATGTGACTATTTCTGGAAATGTAACTATTGGCGAGGGTGCTATTGTTGCCATCGGGTCAGTAGTCGTAAAGGATGTTCCTCCGTTTGCAGTTGTCGGTGGTAATCCTGCCAAGGTTATAAAATATAGAGATGTTGATCATTATAACAGGTTGAAACAAGAGAAGAAATTTCATTGATATGACATATTTGGAGGCTGTTGCTTTATTGCATGATATTGAGTCGAAGTATGATGTGATGAGTATTAAATATAAAGGTGTTAGTGTCTGGTCGTTTTTGAGACTTAGGCTCCTTGATTGTGTTAGTGTAAATACCGAAATCAAGATGTCAAAGTCAGTCATGAAGATTGTGCTCAAATCGCTTTTTTATGGCTCGCCACTTCAGGCTTGGAAGAAGTATGACGTGTGGGCTTTTACGGCTGCTGAACGCAGAAAACAGGTGGGGGACAAAATGATCCATCGAATCAGTGGAGCTATTGTTCATGTGCCAGAAAAGACTTTGATGATTGAGAAGCCAAGTCGTGATTTCGGACATGTTGCAAGGACTTCTATTGAAGAAAAGGATATCATCAGTGAATCTTGGATGTTGTTCTGGAGCCAGCTATTCAAAAGGCTTCCGCTAGTTAAGAAGTCGGCTATTGAGAGCCATCAGTTAATGGAAAAAATTTTGGAAGACTATAATATCAAGTTTGATTACTTGCATTATGTGCGCCATCTTGATGCTCAACGTAGGGCTATGAATCTCACTTTGGCTATTTTTCGTAAACCTAAGACGATCCTCTTTGAGTGTCCATATGACTCGATGGGTTATTTATGGGCTTTCCATCAGCACGGGCTTAAGGTAATCGAATTGCAGCATGGAGTGCTCAACAGAAATCATGATGCTTATAACGCAAGGGACTATGATTTTGAACTCAATCCGGATTCAATTTGTGTCTTCGGTGTTGAGGAGTATAACTATTTCAAAAGAGAGCTTCCTAAGTATGCAAAGAATGTAGAAATGACAGGACTCTATATGCTGGAGAAAGCAGATAAGTTCTTTGATACGGACATCTTTACAGAGGATAGGAAGAAGTACGAGCACATTGTCGTTGTAAGTGGGCAAGCTGGATTTGAGGAGCAGTTGGGCGAATATATCAATCATGTAGCTGGTAAGCATCTAGAGGCTCTCTTTGTCTATATTCCGCGTCACAATGATGTAAATTTGAATTTTAGTCATGACAATATTCGCTTTGTTGTAGGAGTCAATATCTATCAATACCTTAAATGGGCAGATCTTCATATAACAGTTTCTTCAACGACTTGTTTGGAGGCTCACTATTTCCATACTCCAACCCTCTTCTATGATTATCAGAAGATGGCGTCAAGCTATTATGGTACTGTATTCGCTCCTGAAAATGCAGTTGAGTATCTTTCTTCTGAGGAAGGTTTTGATGAAGCATATGTCCGTTTATTGAATTGTAAGTTTGAGTATCGAGAAATCTTTGCGCATCATCATCTGGAGAAGATTGAAAAAGAAATTAGTAAATATGTAAAATAACGAATATCATGAACATTGGTATTATCATTCAGGCAAGAATGGGGTCTACCCGTCTTCCTGGAAAAATCCTAAAGCAGTTTTATGGAGGAAAGACCGTTCTTGAAACTATTCTTGATAGTCTACATAAAGTTGCAGGTGTGAAAGTGATTGTTGCTACTTCAGTCAATGAGAATAACGATCGGCTTGCATTATTCCTCAAAGAGAAAGGTGAACTTGTTTATCGTGGCTCTGAGAACGATGTCCTTGACCGCTTCATTAAAGCTGCGGAAATAAATGGAGTGGATGGAATAGTACGAATCTGTTCTGATAATCCTTTTATGGATTGGCGCGGAGTTGCTCAACTCGTAGAAAAGGCTAAAATCTGCGATGCTGATTACATCGGTTTTCGTATTAACGACAAACCATCAATTCTAACTCACTTTGGATTTTGGGGTGAGTTTGTAACTCTTGCTGCACTGAAACGAGTGGCTGAAACTACTGAAGAGGGAACGCCAGCTCACGAGCATGTAACCTTTCACATCTATAAGCATCCGGAGGAGTATAAGTGCGAATGGATTCAGTGTCCTGATTTTCTGC
>ERZ506753.2108-NODE-2108-length-10320-cov-5.466147_pt1 | contig 10320 bp, 8 predicted proteins | sample MGYA00513044_ERZ506753 | MGnify/ENA metagenome assembly ERZ506753 | reverse complement strand
TGATTCCGGCGTTCAAGACTCATTGTCTCCGGCATGGTCAGTATCAGACGATAACCTTTAATGGTAGCTACCATCGCCAATCCGACACCGGTATTACCGCTTGTAGGCTCTATTATGGTGGCTCCCGGCTTCAAAAGTCCCCGTTCCTCGGCATCTTCTATCATCGAAAGCGCAACACGGTCCTTCACACTTCCGGCAGGATTAAAGGCTTCGAGTTTGGCCACAATATTTCCTTCCAAACCATACTTGGCGCTATATCCGGACAGCTCCATCAATGGAGTATGCCCGATCAATCCTATCAGATTCTTTGCTACTTTTTTCATAATTATCACTGTTTTACATCAGTTAATGTGCAAAGATAAAGAAAAGTATAGTACCTTTGCCTGCGTTCAATCTTTTTAAGTATATCGTATGAAGAGAAGACTTATACAATTCATTACTACCTATTTTCTTTTTGTATTTATCTTTATTCTGCAAAAACCCATTTTCATGGCTTATTATTATACCTTATATAATAAGGTGTCATGGACGGACTGGTTCAGTGTAATCGGACACGGGCTTCCACTCGATCTGTCACTGGCAGGATATCTGACCATTCTTCCCGGGTTACTGCTGATAGCATCCGCATGGACAGACTCACGGATATTACAACTGATACGCCGCATCTATTTCACCATCATATCCATATTGCTCTCCTGCATATTTATAAGCGACCTCGGCCTATATGGTTATTGGGGTTTCCGGCTCGATACCACACCGTTGTTTTATTTCTTCTCTTCTCCCAAAGATGCTCTTGCCAGCGTCAGCCTATGGGTGGTGGCCGGAGGCATTCTTGCGATGGCGGTTTATGCAGTACTTTTATATTTCGTCTTCTCATGGATACTGGTTAACGAAAAACGTCCGTTAAAGATACCTTATCGCCGTTTGAGCGTATCCGGAGTACTCCTGTTGGCTACCGGTCTGCTTTTTATCCCGATACGCGGAGGATTCAGCGTATCAACCATGAATTTAGGCAGAGTTTTTTTCAGTGCCGACCAACGGTTGAACCATGCCGCCATCAATCCGGCCTTCAGCCTGTTGGATTCCTTTTCCAGACAGGCGGATTTCGATAAACAATATCGCTTTATGCCTGCTGAAGAGGCAGATACTTTATTTTCCGAATTGACGGATAAGCCCGTGACAGATTCCATCCCCCGCTTGTTCAACACGGAACGTCCTAACATTATCATGATCATACTCGAAAGTTTTTCTTCACATTTGATGGAAACACTCGGTGGTGAACCTGGTATAGCGGTCAATATGGATGAATTTGCCAAAGAAGGTATCCTGTTTACCCATTTCTATGCCAACAGCTTCCGCACCGACCGGGGCTTGGTATCCATCATTAGCGGATACCCCGCCCAGCCTACTACGAGTATCATGAAATATACCCGTAAAACACAGAGTCTTCCTTCCATTCCTGCCAGTCTGAAGAAAGCAGGATACGACCTGCAATATTACTACGGAGGCGATGCCGATTTCACCAACATGCGTTCGTATCTGGTATCTACCGGGATTGAAAAGATCGTTTCCCAAAATGATTTTCCCGTCTCCGAACGTCTCAGTAAATGGGGAGTACACGATCACATCCTGTTCCACCGGATCTTGACAGACTTAAAGACCGAACCGCAACAGGAGCCTTTTTTCAAGATTTTACAGACGTCCAGCAGTCACGAGCCATTCGAAGTACCTTACAGCAAATTGTCGAATGCCAAACTGAATGCTTTCGCCTATACCGACAGTTGTGCCGGAGATTTTGTACGCCAACTCAAAGAAACCCCTCTTTGGAAAAACAGTGTCGTTCTTTTCGTACCCGATCATTTAGGTGTATACCCCGAAAGTATAGACCATCTTTCGCCCGAGCGCTATACCATTCCCCTAATCCTGACCGGAGGTGCGGTAAAAGAACCGCAGAGAATTACAGCTTACGGCTCACAAATCGACATAGCCGCCACCTTACTGGCACAGTTAGGACTACCTCACGATGATTTTACTTTCAGCAAAAACATCCTTAATCCGTCTTCACCTCATTTCGCATTTTTCACTTTCCCCAATATATTCGGAATGGTTACAGCCGATAATGAAGTGGTATTCAACTGTGAATCAAATACAGTTGCGATGGATGAAGGAACACACCAAGGTGAAAATCTGAATAAAGGAAAAGCATACTTGCAGAAACTATACGATGACCTCGCTAAAAGATAAACATTAAAAAACCACAAAGATGACATACCAACTATTACAATCACTCACCGAAGTAGACCAGAGCCTGCTGCTTTATCTGAACGGGCTGCACAATACATTCGGTGATTATTTCATGCCGGTCTTTACCGGCAAGTGGATATGGGTACCGATGTACACCGGCATATTATACGTATTATTGAAAAACTATAACTGGAAAGTTACCCTGCTTTGCCTGATAGCAATCACCCTTACCATCACATTTGCCGATCAAGTTTGCGCCACCCTTATCCGTCCGATCGTAGAACGTCCCCGACCCTCCAATCCGGCAAGTCCGATTGCCGACCTGGTACATATCGTCAACGGAAGACGGGGCGGTGGTTTCGGATTCCCGTCCTGCCATGCTTCCAATTCGTTCGGCTTGGCTTTTTTCCTCGTATTCCTGTTCCGTAAACGATGGCTCAGCCTGTTCATCTGTATATGGGCTACTGTCAATTGCTATACCCGCATCTATTTAGGATTACATTATCCGGGAGACCTGATAGTAGGGATGCTGGTAGGTTTGTGCGGCGCCGCACTTATGTACTATCTGCTACGAAAGGTGACAAAAGAAGATTTCAGAAATGCCCGGCAGACAGAGGTTCCCATTTATATCGGACTATTGACTACTGTGGGAATCCTGATCTATTCGGCGATACATATAATATAAAACGGCAGCCTCTCCCCAGCCCTCTCCGTGGGAGAGGGAGCTAAGTTAGTTTTGTAACTAATTGATAGACAAGAGTAACTGTACGCCCTCTCCTACGGAGAGGGTTGGGGAGAGGCTTCAAAACTGATTAGCCATGAGCTAATTACTATTTTTCAAACAAAAGAACAAAAGAACAAATAAGATACCTATAAAAGCTATGCAGGAAATATGTTCTTTTGTTCTTCTGTCTTCTGAATCGATTCAAGACTAACTTAGCTCCCTCTCCCACGGAGAGGGCTGGGGAGAGGCTGCCTTTCGAACATAATCGACAATCCACTCTCCTACCTCTTTCGTACCATATTTTTCACCACCGGTCACCTGTATCTCCGGAGTACGTACATTAGCATCCAAAGAAGCATCCACCGCCCGGCGGATCAGTGCTCCCTCTTCTTTACAGTCGAAATACTCGAAAAGCATAGCTACTGAAAGAATCTGCGCCAACGGATTGGCAATATTCAATCCTTTCGCCTGTGGCCATGAACCGTGAATCGGCTCGAATACCGGAGTACTTTCACCGGTCGAAGCTGAAGGCAGCAATCCCATAGAACCACTGATAACCGAACCTTCATCCGTAAGAATATCTCCGAAAGTATTTTCCGTCACCATCACATCAAAGAATTTCGGTTCCTGTATCATCTTCATAGCCGCATTATCCACAAACATATAATCTGTGGTCACTTCAGGATAAACAGGTGCCATCTCCTGTGCGATCTGACGCCACAAACGGCTGGAAGCAAGCACATTTGCCTTATCTACCACCGTGAGGTGCTTACGGCGCTTCATCGCATATTCAAAAGCCGTCTTCAAGATACGTTCTATCTCGGGACGGGTATACATGTTCGTATCATAAGCCTTGTCGTTATCCTGGTATTTTTCACCGAAATACATACCACCGGTCAATTCGCGGATACAAAGAAAATCAGCCCCTTCTACCAGTTCGGCACGCAAAGGCGACTTATGAACCAAGCATTTAAAAGTCTGGACGGGACGTATATTTGCAAAAAGCCCCAACTTCTTGCGCATAGCCAGCAATCCCTGCTCCGGACGCACCTTGGCAGTAGGATCATTATCAAACTTCGGATCACCTACGGCAGAAAAAAGCACGGCGTCAGCATCCTTGCATATCCGGAAAGTCTCTTCCGGAAAAGGATCGCCTACCTTATCTATCGCATCCGCACCGCAAATAGCATATTCATAATCTACTTTATGTCCAAACTTCTCACAAACGGCACTCATCACCTCCACACCTTGTACGGAAATCTCCGGCCCGATGCCGTCTCCCGCTAATACAGCAATTTTAAAATCCATGTTAATTAGTAAATTAGTGATTAGTGACAAGCGGTTAACGGATAGTAATTACCGGTTGTTTTCCGCCAATCACTTATCACTAACCACTTTTATCACTATTATTAATATTCTTCTATTATATTCAGCATCTTAATCGTAGCCTTGATGGCTGCTTCTGTCTGGTCAGCGTCCAATCCACGGGTACGGAATACTTTCTCGCCGAAACTCCAAGTGATGACCGTCTGCACGAAAGCATCGGTACGGCCTCCGGGAGGAATACTCACGGCATAATTTATCAGCATCGGGAATTTACGTCCCAAGGTCACTTTGTATATTTTGCGCAATGCACGCACAAAAGCATCGTACTGACCGTCACCGGATGAACTCTCTTCGTACACCTGCCCGTCTATTTCAACACTCAATGTAGCCATAGGCTTCAATCCGCTTGCCAACGTCACAAAATAGCTCTTGAGTTTCACCTTATTATTCATGCCATCGTGCTTCAATACATCAGAAATGATATACGGAAGATCCTCCTGCGTCACGAGTTCTTTCTTATCACCCAGCTCGATGATACGTTCGGTTACTTTCCTCATAGATTCTTCATCCAACTCGAGTCCTAAGCTTTCGAGATTCTTACGTATGTTCGCCTTGCCGGAAGTTTTGCCTAAAGCATACTCGCGTATCCGCCCGAAACGTTCGGGCAAAAGATCATTGCAATAAAGGTTACTCTTATTGTCGCCATCCGCATGCACGCCGGCTACCTGTGTGAATACATTCTCACCAACAATCGGCTTATTGGCCGGTATCACAATACCGGAATAAGATTCCACTACCCGGCTTACATCGTTCAGACGGCTCTCATCAATATTGGTAATAGCATTGAAATGGTCTTTCAGGATAGCCTGCACACTTGCCAAAGGAGCATTACCCGCACGCTCGCCCAGACCATTGATGGTAGTATGAAGCCCTTTCACGCCACTCAACACGGCAGCAAGCACATTACTCACCGCCAAGTCATAGTCATTGTGAGCATGGAAGTCGAAGTGGGTATCCGGATAACGCTTCTTCATCTTCCGCATGAACTCGATCACCTGCAACGGATTCAGAACACCTAACGTATCAGGCAACATGAAACGTTTGATACTGGTCTGTTTCAATGCATCGACAATCCGGAACACATATTCGGGGGAATCTTTCATACCGTTACTCCAGTCTTCAAGATACACATTGACTTCGATATCCAATTCGTTGGCATAATCCACTACGGCAAGAATATCTTCAATATGCTCTTCAGGAGTTTTCTTCAACTGATAAGTACAGTGCTTCAGCGAGCCTTTACACAATAAATTGATGACACGGCATCCGGTAGCATGAATCCAATCCAGCGAAGTACGACCGTCCACAAATCCCAAGACCTCTACCTTTTGCAGCAGATTTCTACGGGCCGCCCAGTCACAGATCATCTTTACCGCGTCGAATTCCCCTTCAGACACCCGTGCCGAAGCCACCTCCACACGGTCTACCTTCAGTTCTTCCAGCAACAGTCGGGCTATCATTAGTTTTTCATGGGGCACAAAAGACACTCCACTGGTCTGTTCACCGTCGCGGAGGGTTGTGTCCATGATTTCTATTTTGACGCCTTTTCCCATTGTTCTATCTTTTCTTTGTTTGTCAGCAAGAAGTCTATATCATCCAATCCATTCATAAGGCAATGCTTCTTATACGCATTGATTTCAAAAGATTCGCTTTTCCCGATGGCTTTATTGGTTATGGTCTGCTCCGGCAAGTTCACCTCTACTTCCGTCTTCGGATTCTTGAAAATAGAATCAAACAGTTCTGCCAGGAATTCTTCGGTTACCACCACCGGCAACACAAAATTGTTCAACTCATTATTTTTATGAATATCGGCAAAAAAGCTACTCACCACCACCCGAAAGCCATAATCGGCAATGGCCCACGCAGCATGCTCACGGCTCGAACCCGAACCGAAATTCTTTCCGGCTACCAGAATCTGACCGCCATAAGTAGGATCATTCAGTACAAATGATTCGATCTTATTTCCCTGTTTGTCATAACGCCAGTCGCGAAACAGATTTTCTCCAAACCCCTCTTTCGTCGTCGCTTTCAGAAAACGTGCCGGTATAATCTGATCTGTATCTACATTCTCCAATGGCAGAGGTACACATGTACTTGTCAGTATATTGAATTTTGCTTTCATCTTTTTTATTTACGATTTAACGATTTACTATTTACGATTGATATTACTTTTGACTTACACAGACGATCCCGATTTACGAACCTACTTCGACCGTAAACGGTAAATCGTCCAATCGAAAATCCTATCTCATCATTTCTCTCGGATCGGTAATCACCCCGGTCACCGCTGCCGCAGCAGCAACAAGCGGACTTGCCAGCAATGTACGCGCCCCCGGTCCCTGACGGCCTTCAAAGTTACGGTTGCTGGTAGATACGGAATATTTGCCTGCCGGTATTTTATCATCATTCATTGCCAGACAAGCCGAACAACCCGGCTGGCGGATAGCAAAACCGGCTTCTTCCAGAATTTTATCCAATCCCTCTTCCCGAATCTGCTCGTCTACCATCCAAGAACCGGGAACCAACCATGCAATCACATGATCGGCTTTCTTCCGTCCTTTCACCAGAGAAGCAAATGCCCGGAAATCCTCAATACGCCCATTGGTACAAGCCCCCAGGAATACATAGTCAATCTTCTTACCCAATAAAGACTCTCCCGGCCGAAAACCCATATAATCCAAAGATTTGATAAAAGACGCCTTCGTCGTTTCATTCATATCATCTGTAGTCGGGATAAATTGTGTGATTCCCATACCCATACCCGGATTTGTTCCGTAAGTAATCATCGGTTCGATATCCGCAGCATCAAAGCGCACCTCTTTATCGAAAACGGCATTCTCTTCACTCTTCAACGTTCTCCAATAAGCCAACGCCTTCTCCCACTCTTCACCTTTCGGTGCATTTTCACGACCTTTGATATATTCGAATGTAACTTCATCCGGAGCTACCATGCCACCGCGTGCGCCCATCTCGATAGAAAGATTACAAAGTGTCAGACGACCTTCCATCGTCAAGTTACGAATCGCTTCCCCCGCATATTCCACAAAATATCCGGTTGCACCACTGGTCGTCATCTTCGACATCATATAAAGTGCAATGTCTTTGGCAGTAACTCCTTCACCCGGTTTTCCATCCACCGTGATACGCATCGTTTTTGGACGCGACTGCAAAATACACTGTGATGCCAATACCATCTCTACCTCACTGGTTCCGATACCGAAAGCCACTGCCCCCATTGCTCCATGAGTAGAAGTATGCGAATCTCCGCAGACAATCGTCATACCCGGCAAAGTCAACCCACGCTCCGGACCGACTACATGTATGATACCGTTCCTTTTATCCATCATCCCGAAATGAGTCAGACCGAAATCCTTCGCATTCTTTGTCAAGGTATCCACCTGTGTTTTGGAAACAGGATCTTCGATCGGCTTATCCTGATCATGCGTCGGCGTATTATGATCCGGCATACAATATATCTTTTCCGGACGGAAACATTTGATTCCACGTGCACGCAATCCTGCAAAAGCTTGCGGACTGGTTACCTCATGACAATACAATCTGTCGATATAAAGTTGTGTAGGACCATCTTCCACCGTAGTTACCACGTGTGCATCCCAGATTTTATCAAATAATGTATTCATTTGTTTATTTACGATTTTACAATTTACAAATTACGATTGAAATACTCTAACTCCTGTTGTCTATTTGCTGAACTTATTGATACAGTCGATATAGGCTTCTACGGATGCGGCAATAATATCGGTATTGGCACCAAAGCCGTAATACATCTGGTTATCATATTCTACCTGCATGTGTACTTTACCTACATCATCACTACCTTTACTGATTGCTTGAATCGTAAACTCTTTCAAAGTCATATGACGGTCTATTATTCGTTTCAACGCCTTAATAGCAGCATCTACCGGCCCATTTCCACTGGCGGCCGCTTCAAACTTCTCACCGGCTATATTCAATCCGAGACTGGCAACAGAACGAACTCCCACTCCGCTCGTCACCTGAAGATATTCCAATTTAATACGATGGTTCTGACTGCGATCAGCCCCTGCCAATACAAGAATATCATCATCATGAATATCTTTTTTACGATCAGCCAACTTCAAGAACTCTTCATATACCTTATCCAATTTATCCTGATCAAGCGTCACTCCCAACACAGAAAGACGATTCTTCAGAGCAGCACGTCCACTGCGGGCCGTCAATACAATGGAGTTATCATCAATGCCCACATCTTTCGGGTCGATAATTTCATAAGTCTGTACATTCTTCAACACACCATCCTGATGGATCCCCGATGAATGGGCAAAAGCATTTCGTCCGACAATCGCTTTATTCGGCTGTACAGGCATATTCATCAAGCTCGATACCATCCGGCTCGTCGGATAAATTTTATGTGTATTGATATTCGTTTCAATATCGATTTCATGATGACTCTTGATAATCATGGCTATCTCTTCAAGTGCAGTATTTCCGGCACGTTCACCAATACCATTAATGGTCACTTCCACCTGACGGGCACCGTTCAAAACTCCGGCTATCGTATTAGCAGTGGCCATACCCAAATCATTATGGCAATGTGTAGACAAGATCGCTTTCTCAATACCCGCCACATGTTGCATCAGATATTTGATTTTCGCACCGTATTCCGAGGGCAGGCAATAGCCGGTTGTATCCGGAATATTCACTACAGTAGCCCCTGCCTTAATAACGGCTTCAACCACACGGGCCAAATACTCATTATCCGTACGGCCGGCATCCTCCGCATAAAACTCTACATCATCCACAAAGCGACGGGCATATTTCACTGCTGCTACCGCACGCTCGATAATCTCTTCACGGTTCGAATTAAATTTATACTTGATATGAGAATCAGATGTACCGATTCCTGTATGGATACGTTTACGCTTGGCAAATTTCAAAGCATCCACCGCCACATCAATATCCTTTTGCACCGCACGTGTCAAAGCACAAATCGTGGGCCATGTCACCGCTTTAGAAATTTCGATTACTGAATTAAAATCACCCGGACTGGAAATGGGAAACCCCGCTTCAATCACATCTACACCCAGTATTTCCAGCGCCTTCGCTACTTGAATTTTTTCTACTGTATTCAACTGGCATCCCGGAACCTGTTCACCATCCCTAAGCGTGGTGTCGAAAATAAATAATCTGTCACTCATTGTTTTTTATTGTTTTTATCGGATTATACATCATCAAAAAAGCCTTTCGCACCGGGAAGTGAGAAAGGCTTTCGTATATTTTCATCATACACATCTATACGCGACACTCACTTCCACTAAGCCCTGCCAGTAGAATAATAATACCACACAATAGAATATATATAAATGATTGATTCATGTTATTGTCTTCTTTTATATTTTGACGATGCAAAGGTAGAGATTATTTCTTTCCCACCAAATAAAACGTTACTTTTTTATTCAAAAAAATATCATTCCATAAGAATAATTGCTATTTATCAATAAATATATCACAAAATCCTGTGAATTTCTATAATAAAAAATGGGAATAAAACACATATATATGTCTTATTCCCATTCATTTACACGTTTAAATACCGTAGCTTACTTTTTGTCACATTTTTTTTCGCAATCTGCTTTGTCCTTGCAGCATGCTTTCGTCGAATCACAAGCAGCAGAATCAGCTTTACAACAAGGAGCTGTCGCAGCAGCTTCTACCGTTTCTACTTCTACCGTTTCTGAAGTCACCTCTGAATTTGCAGGTTTGTTACCACAAGAAGTCAATGCAAAAGAGAATGAAACTGCAAGAGCAGCCAGAAATAATTTAGTTTTCATACTTAAAAATTTTGCTTTAAACATTAAATTAATAAAAGTTGATGCCGCAAAGATAAGAAAATCTGCGATACATACAAAATAAACGCGAAAATCCCCTTGCCCCCGTATTCCGGGTTGCAAGGGGATCCTTCAGAA
>ERZ506753.2100-NODE-2100-length-10351-cov-12.133936_pt1 | contig 10351 bp, 8 predicted proteins | sample MGYA00513044_ERZ506753 | MGnify/ENA metagenome assembly ERZ506753 | reverse complement strand
TTTGCCAAGGCCGCCCCTATTAGGGGCGGTGGCATCCCGAAGGGATGACGGTGGGGTTTAGTTCGGCAGTTGCTCCTCTGTACAACCCCCCAGTCACCTGCGGTGACAGCCCCCGCTAGTAGGGGGGCCCTTGGCATTTCGTGAAGCCTTATGGTTTTGCCAAGGCCGCCCCTATTAGGGGCGGTGGCATCCCGAAGGGATGACGGTGGGGTTCACCGGCAGCAGCTGCTGGGGGCAACCCCCCAGTCACCTGCGGCGACAGCCCCCCTAATAGTGGGGCCCTTGGCATTTCGCAAAGCCTGACTTCTTTGCCAAGGCCGCCCCTAGTAGGCAACAACGATGACCGCCGCCAGTGGCGGAAACAGGGAGGAGTTGTTGGGGCAGCGGCCAGCAGGACACGAGTGCTTTGCACGATGTGGACGCTGGGTGCCGCAACCCGGACAGGTGGCATCCCGAAGGGATGACGGTGGGGTTATTCCTCTCCCCCGAAAACTTTTTTCAAAAAATCTCGAAAAAAAGTGAAAGGAATCTGCGTTTCATGTATTATAGAGAGTGAAACTGCGAAGATACAACACAAAACTGCGTGATATATCAATGCGGCGGGCGTGCGGATAAGTCGGACTGTTCTACTCTCAGCAATGATATTACGGCGGTTCATAACGTGCTGTATATCGCAGAATATTTTGTCTGAAAAGGGGAAGGGAAAATAAAATTTCACTATTGAAAATACTGGATATACATGCTACAATTACGATAATGATGTGTCTGGTAAAAATAACCTGCCAAGGGAAAGAAAAACGACAAAAGTTGGATATCTTTTCCTCCGGTTTTGCCAAAAATACTATGATGCAGGGAGGGCTCCACTGTGCGGAAAAATCATCACGGAAAAAAAGATAGGCTGGTGAAGCGCGTTTTTGCGCTTTGTCTGGCGCTTGCGGTCATCTGCACCTGCCTTGTGCCGGTGTTTGCAACGGAGGGTTTGATCGATCCTCAGGTTCATCAAGAGGCCTCCCGGCCCGTAGATGACGGCGTGGCATCCTATCCTGACGACGAATTTGCCGGTTTTGGCGAGGAGGAAGCCTCCCGGCCCGTAGACGGCGGTGAGGGCGGCGAGGACAACCTCGACGGCGGCCCCACCGTTACGGATTCGGAGTGGGGCACCGTTATTGACTACGGCACCAGCACCGACACCAGCTCCAGCACCGAGACCCAGTGGTCCGGCGAGGACGACGTGGTGGAAAAGCCTGATGACAAAGTGGTCGTTTCCGGCGACGAGATCAAAAAGCTGCAGGACATGGTGGTCTACCGCTTCTGGCTGAGGGAGCTGAACACCCTTGACCTGCAGGACATTACCGCTCAGGCACAGATCAACAATATGACGGAAAGCGAGTATCTGGCCCGGAACGGTGAGGTTCTGTGGAACCTGTACTTTATTCAGGCTGTGCCCCGGGCAGAGACCATCGCGGACTACAGCAGCTACATCGAGAACCCCTCCTCCAACCGGGACCCCAAGGGCGAACTGCGGCAGTTTGACTACTGGTACACGCTGGACGAGTTTGGCAACCGGGTGCGCCTGAACCTCACCAACCCCACCAGCAACATTCTGGACGACAAGACCACCACCGTGAACGTTTACGCCGCATGGAAGGACGGCACCGTTGGCTCCGATGAGGAAGAGGACGTGGATCACGAGGATCTGGTGGACAAGAACCCCGTGCCTGTGGATCTGACTGCCAAGGCCTCTGCTTCCTACGTGGACGAGGACGGCAACACGAAGAGCGTCAATCTGCCGGTGGAAGTGAAAAACCTGCCTTCTGCCACCCACAGACTCAGCGTTACTCACATGGGCGATCATTCCATGACGGAGTTCTGCAATACCTACGTGAATGAGCTTCAGGGGATGCAGCCCCTTCTGGGCCTGAAGATCTCCCCCAAGAACGCCAAGGGCGAAACGGTGCAGCCTGCCAATGGCCAGAAGGCTACCGTTACTGTTTCTGGCTTGAACGAACTGCCGGATGTCGCAGCAATGGAAGAAATGGGAGCGCTCACTGTTGATGCGCTGAAGGTGCTCCACAAGAAAGACGACGGCAGCGTGGAGACACTGGATGTCCTTTCTTATCAGAATGGCACTCTGACCTTTGAGACCTCCAGCTTCAGCCCCTTTGTGCTTGCGCTGGAATACCCGGATCAGGGAAGTGAGGACTTCGATGATGACGGCATTGAGATCGTCAGCATTGAGATCGATGGCGTTGAGTACCCGAATGTGAATGATGGGATTGCTACAATCAGCAGCATTCAGGGTGATGCAAAAGTTCCGGTTGGCGCAACGATTACACTGCGATCCAAAAACGGAAAATCGCACTACGAACATAAATGGATAATTACACCGAATCAGAAAAACCCCGGTGAAGCGAAGTTTGTTGACAGCAATGGGAATTTGGTTGACGAAATTTATGGTGTGGGAGATACCTTCAAAACAGTACGGTTAAAGGTTACGAAAACGGGTGAGTTGACGATTAACCACCGCCACGGTGACCCCAAAGCAGATGATAAACATAAGCTTAGTAACGGCGATGAGCTGAATATTACAGTTGTGGAAAGCAATCAGAAAGACACTTATAATCTTTATGTTTACACGCAGGTTTTGGGCTATTCGGGTGATTACTATGGTAGTAAAGCTGAAAATAAAGCGTGGAACGGCATGGCCGTTGGTACGATTTCAAATGTAGTTGCTCCGAGCAATTACAATAAGCGTACCTCAATTTATGACACGGCCGACATTGATACGAAGTTGGGAACTGAAATTATAGTTGATTCCGGACAGTTTCCTGTGATTCCGATTAAACAGAATGGCCAATACAAGGATTACTATTATCTGGAAAAACCGAGTAGTTGGGAGTCAGATACCGCAAAGAAGAATTATGGCGGCACGTACACAATTGAATGGTACGAGGTCGTTGCTGTGGGTGGAGCTAACACCGGCAAAAACGGCAAGGACGGAGACTGGACGAATGAAAAGCAGTATAAATCCCAATACACGAGTGGTATATATAAATCTCCGATTTCGTCGGTCAGCAGTAATAAAATGACGTACCATCTGGATGGTCTGATAGTGCTCCATGATACAACGCACATCAACGTCAAGTTTATGGTTCAGGATGTGGGTAAAGATACCTTTGCTCTAGTGCGTGATTATGGCGGAGCATTTACTGTCCCAGAAGGGAGCACTTCGATTTCGCTGAGTAATATCGATCGTCCGGATGTTCTCCGCGCAGGTCAAACCGAAGCAGATTGCCCGGCAACAAAAGAAACAGCGGATGGAACCGTTTATAAATTTGAGGGATGGTATACGGATCAGAACTTTACATGTGAAAGCAAGTTTGATTTTACAGAGGATACCATTAGTGCAGATACAACTTTCTACGCAAAGTATGTGCCTGCTTCCGCCAACCTGACTGTTACCAAAACCGTTACCGGCAAACTTGGCGACACCAATAAGGCTTTTACCTTTACGATTACCAAGGCTGATGGCACAGCGGTGAACATCGCGAGTGCAAATATTGAAATTAGTGATGCTGATAGTACAAAGGTTGAATGGAAAGATAATGGTCAGTTTACGCTGAAAGATAGAGCGTCGATTACCTTCAAAAATTTGCCGAGTGGCGAGTACAAGATTGTAGAGGACGATTACATCGGCGAAAAGTACGAGACCAGCTGGCAGATTGGTACAGACGGTAAAGTATACGAAAAGAATCGTACTGCAACTGTAACAATCGGTACAACTGAGCAGACGGTTCACTTCACTAATCACCGGACGCTCGAGCCTGACCTTGGTGTCCTCCTCGACACCCTGCCTTACATCGTCATCCTTGCTGTGGTGGCTGGCGGCGTTGCCCTGTTGATGCTGCGTAAGCGCCGTAAGGAAGATGACTAAAGGGGGCTGACCGCATGGCGAAGAAGAAAGCGCCCCAGCGGCTGGCCGGTGCAGAGGAAAGCTGTATCAGCCCGGAGCAAGAAGCGATCATCCAGTGGTTCCGGACGGTGAAATTCCGCAAGAACCTGCTGGGCGGCGTGGACGAAGCGGCCATGTGGAAGAAGCTGGAAGAGCTTTACGCCCTGTACGAAGCCGCCATCCGCGCCGAGCGCACAAGGTACAATGTGCTGCTGGAAACCTCTCCGTCAAAGCCTGACGGCTTTGCCACCTCCCCTAGTAGGGGAGGCAAGACAGGTGCGGTGCAGCCGGAAGCATCTGGCACCGGTGAACCCGAGGACGTGAACTTGGCTCCCACCAAAGTTGACAGTTTTGCCAAGGGCTCCCCTACTAGGGGAGCTGTCACGGCGAAGCCCGTGACTGAGAGGTTTAACCCGGAATCTGACAGCTCTGACCCCCAAAAGGAGGCGCATTCCGATGCACCCGCTGGACAATGAAGCCCTGAAGCAGGGGGCAAAGGCGGTGCGCCGCCGCAGGCTGGACGCTGAGAACCGGCAGGATTTTATCAGCCTGCTGGGCCGCGTTGTGGTGATCCTGCTGTGCGCGTGGGTGCTGTTCACGCAGGTGTTCCTGCTCACGCAGGCCAAGGGCAGCAGCATGTTCCCCGCGGTAAAGGATGGCGACCTGCTCATCTGCTACCGCCTGCAAAAAACCTACGCAAAAAACGACGTTGTGGTCTACACCCAGGGCGGCAAGCTCCGGGTGGGCCGCATCCTTGGGCGCGAGGGCGACCTTGTGGCTCTGGACGACAGCGGCACCCTTGTGGTGAACGGCGCGGTGCAGAGCGGCGAGATCCTCTACCCCACCTACGCAAAAGACGCGCTGGAGTACCCCTACACGGTGCCGGAAGGCTGCGTTTTTGTGCTGGGCGATTACCGCACACAATCCGAGGACAGCCGGGACTTTGGCCCGGTTCCGCTGGAGGATGTGCAAGCAAAAGTAATTACACTACTGCGGCGACGCAGTTTGTAATACCACGGAGGCCGGAAGAAGTTACCGGCATCCTGCCTGTGAACCGCGGAGTTTGGGCCGTGGCACAGGAGTACGAACTATTTCTTACTAGGGAGGAATAACAATGAAACTGAAGAAATTCTTCGCGGGCGTTCTGGCTGCCGCCATGATGCTCACCGTCGGCGCAACCGCAGCGTTTGCGACGACACCGGCTACCACATACCAGGATCAGAGTGAAGTTAAGATTTACAAGCATTATGGTCTTGAGGGCAATGGTACAAGCCCTGAGGAAACTTTCTATCTTGTTCAGGCAGATAAGGAAGTTTTGACGGGTGATATTTCTGCAGAGGATGTTCCTAATCTGATTGAGCTGACCACTAAACCTGATGGCGCTAATGGCTATTATGTGGCCTCTGTGAAGTTTGATGAAGGTGGAGCCAAAGCAAGCGAGACTGAGAATGTGGGTGCGTTTGTGGTCAAACTGCCTACGTATGATCACGTAGGTAAGTTTGAGTACACCCTGCAGGAAGTTGCTGGCAACACTGCCGGTGTTACCTATCGTCTGGACACCATTAAACTGGTTGTCAGTGTTATCAATGATGGCACAATTCGTGTCGCTGGCGTTCACACTGAGAACGAGGGCGGCCAGAAGAGCAGCTCTTTCAGTGACAACAAGTACGCTGCCAATACTCTGACTGTCTCCAAATACGTCAGCGGTAATATGGGTGACAAGAATACCTACTTCCAGTTTGAGCTGAGCCTTGAACCGGGTACTGCAAATGGCCGCAAGAACTTTGCAGAGAGCTATGCAATTGATTATGCCAAGGCAACCTCTAATAAGAATACTACTAAAAACATCAGCGTGAACGGCACTTCCGTGAAGTTCTGGCTGAAGAGCGGCGAATCTATCTCCATTGCAAACCTGCCCGAGGGTGTTGAGTGGACTGTGAAAGAGCTCGATGCAGAGGGCCATCCTGTTGCAAATGGTGCAACAAATGGCGTTTACACTGTCAGTGTTGACGGTGCAACCGGTTCTATCGTTGCAGCTGGTGCAACGGATACTGACAACAAGGCATCCTTTACCAACAACCACGAGGGTACCCCCGATATGGGCGTTATCCTCGACAACGCTCCTTACATTGCAATGCTGGCCATCGTTGCCATTGGTGGTGTGGCCCTGATGCTGAACAAGCGCCGCCGCGACGAGGAGTAAGAACCTCTCAGGCGCGAACAACTTCCTTGACGGTTTTGCCAAGGCCTCGCCCTTCGGGAGAGGTGGCACGGCGTAGCCGTGACGGAGAGGGTGAGGACGCTGCCCAAGAGTCTATCGGTAGGTGATTGTCTGGTACTTTTACTAGAGCAACTTATCGTAACGCAGGCAGTTCCCCGCCAACTGGTTCACCCTCTCAGGCGCTAGCGCGCCAGCTCTCCCAAAGGGAGAGCTTCTGACGAAACCGGAAACTTTCTGGTATATCCACTTATTTGAATTTGCTTAACCGGAGGTGGGCTGTATCAACTGGCAGAGAAAAGCGTTGAGGGCAGCCGACTTTCTGGTGAGCACGGTGGTCGTGCTGTTCCTGGTGGTCGCCGGGGCGTATTCAGCCTATGCCCTGTGGGACAACTCGCAGGTGTACGCCGCCGCAGACAATGTTCAGGCAGAGCTTCTGCAGTTCAAGCCCAAGGCGGGCGCGGATAACGGCGCAAGCTTTGAGGAGCTGCTGGGTATCAACCCGGATGTCTGCGCGTGGGTCACACTGGACAACACCGCCATCGACTACCCTGTGGTACAGGGCGAGGACAACTTTACCTATGTGAACACCGATGTCTACGGTGATTTCTCGCTGGCAGGCAGCATCTTTCTGGATGTGAACTGCGACAAGAACTTCACCGACCCCTACTCTTTGCTGTATGGTCACCACATGGAAGAGAGCAAGATGTTCGGTGATCTGGATCTCTACAAGGACGCAGAGTTCTTTGCAGAGAACACCACCGGTGAGCTGATCCTGCCCGACCGCACCTATGATCTTAAAACCTTTGCATGTCTGCTGGTCCCTTCGTCTGAGAGCGCGATCTTCCAGCCCCAGCGCTGGGACAGCGACCTGCAGGGGTTATACACCTTTGCGCAGGAGAACGCCCTGAACCTGAACACCGAGACGCTGGCCGCCATGAAGGCGGCAGGCGATGACGCTCAGGTACTGGCGCTGTCCACCTGTTCAACGGAGTTTACCGATGCACGCACCATTCTTCTGGCGTGGATGATCCCGTCCGCGTCGGATTCATAAAGGAGAGGATGAAATGAGGTTCCGTAAAATCGCGGCAGCACTCCTGACGCTTGCGTTGGGGTTCTGCCTGTGTCAGCCGGCGGCATTTGCGGCCACCGCGGCTGACCAGCATACACAGCTGCAGGAGCTTCCGGTTTCCATTCAGTCCACGGGGGAAACACCTCTCCCAAAGGAAACACTGACTGTGGAACTTGAGGCTGTGGACAATGCGCCCCTGCCCGAGGTGACCACTCTGGAGATCACCGACGGCGAGACCGGCAGCTTTGGCCCCATCAGTTACGCCAAGCCCGGCTATTACGTTTACACCGTGCGCCAGCGCGCCGGTGTCAACACCCGCGGCACCTACGATGAAACCGTGTACTATCTGCGCGTTTCCGTGGTGTGGGACAACGACAAGCTGGTGGCCCGGATGGCCGTGCACACACAGGCCGACCTGATGGACGAAAAGGTGAGCAGCATTACCTTCAACAACAGCTACAAGGCCATCGAGACCCCGTACTACCCGGACCCGTATGACCCTGATCCCGTCACCCCGCCCACCCCTTCCACGCCGGAGAACCCGGCCCCGGCAGATGCCCGCCCGACCGTGACTGAAACCACCACCCCTAGTGCACCGGAGCCCACCGCCCCGGCCAGCGTGGTGGCGGATGCCCGCCCGGCCGAAGGCCCCAAACTGATCCAGACCGGTCAGCTGAACTGGCCCATACCTGTTCTGACGGCAAGCGGTCTGGTGCTGGTGGCCGTGGGTGCCTACTTGATGGAGCGCAGCAAGAAACGTGAAAAGAATGCGTAAAGTATCCCCTGGGCTTGTCTGCATCGTGCTGGGTGTGGTGCTCCTGCTGGCGGCGGGCGGCCTGTACGCCTACAACCGCTACGAGGATGCCCACGCCGGTGCCGAAGCTCAGACCGTGGTGGCCGACCTTCAGCAGAAGGTGGAGACCCCGGAACCGGAGGCAGAGAGCGGCCCCTTGGACCCCGAGCTCCCGGTGGTGGAGATCGACGGCAACGAATATGTGGGTGAGATCTCCATTCCCGCCATCGGCATTGACCTGCCGGTGATGAGCGAGTGGAGCTACCCCCGCCTGAAGATCGCCCCCTGCCGCCAGTTCGGCTCTTCCCGCACCGATGATCTGGTCATTGCGGCGCACAACTACGAGAGCCATTTCGGCAAGCTGACCTCCCTCACAGCGGGGGACAGCGTCACCTTCACCGATATGGACGGCATCGTGAATGAGTACGTCGTGAACAAGGTCGAAGTGCTTGACCCCCACAGTGTGGAGGAAGTGGAACACAGCGGCTACGCCCTGGTGCTGTACACCTGCACCTACGGCGGCAAGACCCGTGTCACCGTCTTCTGTGATCGTGCATCGTAAAAATCAAGGCTGAAAACAAAAAGAAGCCCCGACATTTGTCGGGGCTTCTTTTTTACTATGTGGTAACTCCCTCCGTCATTGCTGACGCAATGCCACCTCCCTCTCAGAGGGAGGCTTTTCGCTGCCGTAAGGCTCCCTCTGAGAGGGAGCTGTCGCCGGAGGCGACTGAGGGAGTTACTGTTTTTTCCACCGCCGCATCACGCCCATGCCCAACGCATAGGGGCCGGTGTGCACGGCAATGGTGCAGCCGATCTGCAGCAGGACCACATTGCACTCGCAGGTGGGGTACTTGGCGCGCAGGGCGGCGCGGGTCTGCATCCAGAGCCGCTTGCCCTCGTCGGCATCGTAGCCGTAGCCCACCGTGATGCAGTAGTCATCGGGTGTGCCGTTGTGTTCGGCCAGATAGGTCATCAGCAGGTCGAGGGCCTTCTCAAAGCTCTTCTGGCGGCCGCGGGCCACGCCAGCGGAGAAGATCTCACCCTCCTTGAACAGGATCATGGGTTTGATGCCCAGAATATTGGCGGCACGGCCCGTGACTTTGCCGATGCGCCCACCCTTGATGAGGTAGTCCAGATTACCCACCGTGAAGAAGATCTGGTTGGTGATCTTTTCCGCTTCCAGCCAGGTCACGGCTTCGTCCAGCGTACAGCCTGCATCCCGCATGGCCACCGCGTTTTCCACCACGATGGATTCGGTCACGGTGGCAGCGGTGCTGTCAATGACCTCGATCTTAGCATCGGGGAAATCCTCCAGCACCAGCTCCCGGGCGTTGCGGGCACTGCCCACACAGCCGCTCATCTTGCTGGTAAAGCAGATGCAGAGCACCGGGCGGCCCGCCTCGGCATGGGCCCGGAAGGCGGTCTCAAAATCCTCCAGCGAAGGCAGGCTGGTCTTGGGGTAGGCCGCGGGGTTATCTACCATGAACTGGTAGAAATCGCGCACGGCGATCTCCTTGCCCTCCTTGCGGTAGTGCTCACCGTCCAGCGAGACATAGAAGGGGATGATCTCAATATTCAGTGTTGCGGCCGTCTCAGGGGTCAGGTCGCAGGCGCTGTCCGTGATGATATCAAACATAGTCACGCTTCCTTTTCAATGCGGCGGGTTCTGTGGCGCGGATCAGACGTTGTGGTGGATGTAGGCCTCACGTTCGGCACCCACGGAGATGTAGGTGATCTTGCAGCCAATAGCCTTTTCCAGATACTCAACGTAATCGCGGGCTTCCTGGGGCAGATCCTCCCACTTGCGGGCGGCAGTGATATCGCAGTGCCAGCCGGGCAGATACTCCACCACGGGCTGTGCGGTGTCCAGAGCCATGCCCATGGGGAAGCGCTTGGTGATGGTGCCGTCGGTCAGCTTGTAGCCGGTGACCATGGGGATCTTCTCCATGTAGTCCAGCACGTCCAGCAGGGTCAGGGCAACCTCATCGCAGCCCTGGCAGAACACGCCGTAGTGGCTTGCCACCAGGTCGATGGGGCCAACGCGGCGGGGACGGCCGGTGGCTGCACCGTACTCGTGGCCAGCCTCACGCAGGGCGTGCTTCTCTTCCTCGGTCATGGCCAGCTCAGTGACAAAGGGGCCGTCGCCCACGCAGGAGGAGTAAGCCTTCATCACGCCGATGCTGTTGGTCAGCTTATGGCCCGGGATGCCTGCGCCGATGGGGGCGTAAGCGCCGATGACGTTGGAGGAGGTGGTGTAGGGGTAGATGCCGAAGTCGATGTCGCGCAGAGCGCCCAGCTGGGCCTCGAACAGCACCT
>ERZ506753.2091-NODE-2091-length-10377-cov-3.477524_pt1 | contig 10377 bp, 7 predicted proteins | sample MGYA00513044_ERZ506753 | MGnify/ENA metagenome assembly ERZ506753 | reverse complement strand
GGCATGGGCTTTCCATGATCCATACTGCTCATACACGGCAGATGCCGGTTTCTCTCCTGCCTTGATGAGCTGGGCAAGCCGAAACAGGCGCTTGCGCTCGGCCTTGACATTCTGCGGGTCAACGGTCATAACGACCTTGCCCGCCGGGGTCAAGCGGTAGATGAAACCTAGAAAACGGAATCCATCCTTTAGCCTGACGATCTTGGTCTTGGTCGGGTGCAGCTCCATGCCATCGGCAGCGTACCGGGCGCGGATCGCCTCCCGCCACTCCTCAAGCCGTGCCTTGTCGTGGTGGATGATGAGGCTATCATCCATAAAACGGACGTACTTTTTCGCCCGCAGGCGCTCCTTGATGTAGTGATCTATGGGGTCGGGCACCGAGATCCCGGCAAGCTGCACCATCTGGCTGCCCGGATTATAACCGGCCTCGCCGGTATATTGACGATCCAGCACCTCACGCACGCGGTTATGCACACTTGGCGGCAGATGCCGCTCAAAGCAGCGGTTTGCCACGTCATGGGGCATCGTGTCGTAATAGTGCCGGATATCTACCAACAGCACATAGCCATCAGCGCCGTGCTGCCGGTATTCGCGCTCCATCATGAGCTTGACCTGCTTGCGCGCCCAGTCGGTACCTTTGCCGGTCTGACAGGCCGCGTTTTGCCGGATGAAGCTCCGTGTCATTGCTGGATAAACAGCATTGTCGTTGAGAGAGCGCTGGTATACCCTATCCCGAAAGCCATTCGCAACCGCTGTGCGGGGCTTGGGATAGGTGATTCTAACTTTGATTGTTGGCCGTGCCTTGTATGTACCTGTCGCGAGCTCCTTTTGGAGTTTCAGGATCTCGTCCATCCGAAACAGGTGAAACCGTCCAACGCTTGCCTTGCGGCACACGCCTTTGGCGCACTTGCCCTCGGAATTATACAGGGCATCGAACCCGATTATTATTTCTTCTTCTTGCACTGATTTTTTCAGCTCTCCTCGCAAGGATCTGCCGGGTGATAGCGGTCAACACCCCGCAGGGTGGCCACGTCCGGCTGATATTGTTCGTCTGCCAGAGGACAGACATGGCACTCGGCTCCTTGCACGGCAGTTTTTGCCCGGCCTCTGCTATGCAGGGGCTTTTGTGGGCGTGCTGCCGTCCAATCCGGGGCGCAGCGATTCGCGTTGATCGCGTTCCAGTTGTTGACGTTGCCGCTGGAGTTCACGTTGAAGGCATTGTTGCCGTTGCCACGATTCGCAGAGCGCAGCCGCACATTGCGGCCCATTAGCCTACAGCCATTTTTATGTCAAAGCGCTTTTGCACGCTTTGCATCACTCTCGTGCCAGTCCCGGCAACGCTGCCGGATATCGCGCACAGTGTTGCCCCAGAAAGAGCACCGTTTGCCAGAAAGGTGGTAGCTGGCTTTTGCCATGTCTATCTCCGCCAAAAGGACGGTGCACAGCCGGACGGCGTGCCTTTGAAGCTTAAAGCGCTCCTCTCTTTCGTTCGGCTTGTCCAGCCGGAGGTCGTTTGCTCCGAAGATATCAAAAAATATCCGGTCTGCCGTAGCGCGCAGTTGACCGGGAAGGCTTGCGTCAATTTCGAGGTCAAACACTTTCGCGTTTTTGGTGATCTGTCTGGTATACAGTGCCAGCTCACGCGCGTCAAGCGGCAGCGTGAATTTATTGTCCGGTATCTGGTCTTTGCGCATTGCCATGGGATAGCACTCACTTTCTCACCGGGCAAGGGATTGCCCGGTGATTATTTAACAAGATTGGTCATTTCGCAAGCCGGGGCGCAGCGATACGCGTAGATCGCGCCCCAGTAGCTGACGTAGCCGCTGGAGTTCACGCTGAAGGCACAGTGGCCGTAGCCACGAAGCGCAGAGCGCAGCCGCACAAAGCGGCCCACGGTACGCTGTGCCAGGTCGCGGGTGATACGCAGCGGGTAGGTCTGCCACAGAGCCTGCGGGGTCTTTGCGCCGGTGCGCTCCTTCCAGTACGGCCAGTATGTACCCTCGCCACTGACCTGCGGAGAACAGTAGATCTCCTCCAGCGAGGGCAGGAAGATTTTGTCATAGGTCACCACAGCGCTGCCGTCATCGGTGACGGTGTTGCCGTAGGTCACGACCTTCACGCGGGTCAGCGCGTTCTTGAAGTCATCCGAGAAGCCAGCAAGGAAGCCGGGCACGGTGTCCGCCTGATCGGGCTTCATGTCCCATTCATCTTGCGGCTGCCACCACGCACCAGCGGGTGCATCGCTGTTGAGGTACTGGCGGTATGCGGACTTATACCACCGGTTATCGCCGTAGGCAACCGAATGCAAGCCGTTCAGTTTGCCGTTGGGCTTTGCAAGGAAGGAACCAAGATTTATGCCATCGACGCCAGCAGAGACGTTGCAGGTCTCCAGCAGCTCGGACTTATACTGATCCTTGTAGACGTAAACCTTCCAGTTGGTGGGAGCGGTATCCGGTGCATTGTAGAAGCCGGTCAAACGTGCGCCTGCAGGGGCGTTCTTGGTCAGCGTGAACTGATAGACGGTGCCGTTTTTGACATTCGTGCCCCAATCCAGCCCCATCTTGACGTTGTAGATACCAGCAGCAAGGCCGGATTCTTGCACCACATAGAAAGCCTGATATGCAGAAAACTGGATATCCTCCAGAGATGCGTAGTGCATCTGCAGCACCATTGCGGGTGCGGTGGTGCCGGTCTCACCCTCGGCGATATCGTCCGTCTTTACCACGTCCCACGGGCAGTCGTAGACTTTGCCGTCCTTTGCGGTGTAGGTGTTCACCAGCTGGGTGCCGACCGGAAAAACCGCCGGTGCGTTACCGGCAGCCACCACGGCCTTGATGCCGTTATAGTCCATCTCCTCCACCACGCCGGTCTGTGCCCGCGCGATCACGCCCAGCGAGCTGGACATACCCAGCAGGGCGGCAGTCATCTGGTCAAGCTTTCTGCCGTTGTCTTTTGCGGTCTGATCCAGATAGATAGGCTCCACCACCTCGGTGGCAGGTGCCTGCGTGCTAATTTCGTTTTCAGCCATGTGTTACTCCTTTCAGGATTTGCGGTATTTCATGCAGACTTTGCCGTCTACAACGACAAATCCGCAGGATTCGAGGGCTACGGTGCGCGTATCTAGCGCTTGCTCTGCCTGTTCCGCGCGGGTGGTTTCGGCGGTGATAGCGGTGTCCAAGCGCTGCTCCTCGCCTTTGGCGCGGGTGGTTTCATCAGAAACGCTTTTTGCGATAGCTTGTACTTCTGTTTTATCTGCTTTGCCAGCAAGCGCCGTGCTTGAATTACCTTCCAAGTCCACAATGCCGTCCTCGATGTGGTTTAGCTGCGAAGCGGAAAGCACTTCACCGTTTGCAAAGTTCTGCTTTTGATAGCTCATTGATAAGTTACCTCCTCTCCTTGTTTTTCAATCGGGGAGTAGACGAACTCTCCGTTAACATACAGATAATCGTAAAGGTTTCCATCCGGTAGCGCTTCAACCTCTACGCTTCCCGGCATGGACGCACCGTTAAAGAGAAGCGAAGCACTAAGAACACGGTTTGTTTTTTTGTCAATGTTTAGTGCAATCATAAAACGTCACCTCATTTAATGCCATAAGCTGCAATTGGAATCATATACTCATTAACAAGACGGTTGCCATATTTTTTGCCGCTTGAAATATCAGATGGAGTACTAGATGCCCCACTAAAGAATAAAAGCATTGCGTCTTGAAAAACAAAATATATTCGATTTTCGCCATTTTCTAATTCATTCCAAGCACTAAAAAGCCTTCTTGCGATTAAAGGCAACGATGAAGCGCCAAATGTAGGAGAACCACTTGCTGGAGCAACGGCAGAAGCGCTGTAATATACCTCAACCGATGAAGCATCATTTCTATGAGGGCATGGAATTGTATAAGTGATGTTTGGCATTCCAATTTTATACGTTTGACCGTCAACTTTAACGCTTTCCGATTTTGCTCCATTAAAAACAAACATAATTTGCGACCATGCATTATCTTTTAAGATGATATTTTGCGTCTGGAATGCAGAATCTTGGCTTGCGTTCTCCCAAATTTTGACCATGACCTGACCAGAAGCAAGATTTCCCGCTGTAATCGTATCCGCTTTGATTTCCGTTGCGGTAATCGTTCCGGCTTGAATCACCTTTGCGTTCAGACCATCAGCGGAAATGTCCTCAGTCGTTACCGCGCCCTTCAGGTTGATTTTGGACGCTTCGATTTGCACAGACTGCGCAGTCTGATTTATCGTGGAAGCGATATCGCCCTTGGAAACCTTTGTTTCAATCTTTTCGTTGGTAACTTTCAGTTGCGCGTCCGCGTAAGACTTTGCATTGCTTTCGGCTGCGGTTGCTTTGCTTGTGGCGTCCGCAGCGGCGCTGTTAATTGCGTCAGACTTTGCGGTCGCAACTTCTTCTTTTGCTGCACGCAAGATAATAGCATCAGCATTTTGAGAAATCTTTGTTTCCGCTGCACCGATGCGCGTAGAAACGCCAGCCATGTCAGTTTGGTACGTTTCCTTCATGACGCGGGCTTCAATGGCAGCTTGCGTCTTTTCAAAATCAGAAGAATATTGCGTCTTGAACTGCGTTAAGTCGTTCTTGGTCTGGTTCGTTTGCGTAGCGGTTTGATTTATCTTTTCGAGGTTTGCTCTGTCCGTTGCCGCCTGTTGGCTTGTAACGCCGCTTGTAGACTGCGCGTAGGAAGAACTTGTGACCGTTTCGCCAGCGCCGGAAATCGCTGTGTTGCAGTTCAAAGCAAGCGTAACGTTGGTGACAATGGTATCATGTACAACGCCGTCTTTGTCCTTGTAACGTATCATGTCCAGCGGGAACAAATACGGTGCAGACTTGATAGTGGCGCTATATGGACGGTAGGCAAACCCGCCGCGTGCAGCTTGTAGTTCTTTCAAAACGCCATCGTAGGCGTTGGTCAGGAATCCGCAGTCGCTCAGGTCAAGCGTGTAATCTGCTGTGCCAGACAGGTATGTGTTGCCCTTGCCATCGTCACAGGTGAAGCCGGTAATAGTGATGTCGTTTTCCAGCATATCACTGGAATAGCGCTCACTTGCGGTAATGGTCACGCCGGTCTGCTCATACCATTTCAGCACAAGCCGTCCGCTGCCATCCATGAACGCGCAAGTGCCGGTAAGCTGCGCACACCATTGCAAAAGCTGGCGGTATGTCAGCTTCTGGTTAGTATCCGGCAGACCGCCGATGCTGAAATAGTGGTTTGGCAGCACCGAAACGTCCGTTGCAAGCGTGATATTGCAAATGGCGCAGATTTTCTGAATAAGCGCGTCAACATGGATAGGGAAGGAGAGGGCGGAAGCGTTCACCTCACGGTCAAACAAGACCATGTAGTCCAATGCAGAGATGCTTATAGTGCTTAGCTTTCTGGGCGGCGTGTCTACGATGAACAGGCCACAGGGAACATACGCAACGTCCTGATCGGAAGATGCAGAACCAAGAATCATGCGCCCAAGAATGCCCTTGCCAAGCGTTGCGCCTTCAAGGACGCTAGACAGTTTGATACCGATTTTTACGTTCAGGACAGCGCCCTCAAAAGAGACATCGTTGAACTTGCCATCGTAGTTTCGCAGCTTCAAGGACAGTTCAGACGCAACCGCAGAGCCGACCTCGATTTTGCTGTTTGTCACGCAGTACCGGTCAATCTTCAACCCGCCCTGAATGATATCTGCATCGGTGATGGTGAACGTCTTGCTGCCAGCAGTAACCTCAATAAGAGCAGTCTGTTTGTTGCCCTCGTTGAAGGATTTTATGATATCTTGCGATACATTGACCATCAGTGTGCAGCCCTTTCGATAATGTTAAAAGATATCCCTTCCCAGCGATTCATCCGCGAATTATACATCGGAACAGCACGGTCACCAACGTAGAATTCGCTGGTTTTCCAATCGCCAGCCATTGCATCAAGATAGGTAACGTTGATATATTCCGGGTTGAACGCTTTCAGGATAGCAGCGGCTTCTTTTATCGTGGTGTACTTCCATTCCAGTTCCAGCTTGACGCACTGACCAAGACGTTTCTTGTCCATCTTGTTATCCTCTGTGCGTCCGGCATCGGATGCTGAAATGTCCTGTAACCGCCACTGATAAGAAGAGGGGCATTTAAGATACTGCCCATCCACGCTCCGAATCGGATTGTACTGGTCAAGTTCCATAAATGCCCCTCCTTTAAGTACCTACCGGGATAATTGTTTTGCCGTTGCGCTGGTTCGTTCTGTTTACTGCCTGATAGAAGCTGGACACGTTGACCTCTGCGCTTCCTTCCTTTTCAAGCAGAGCCTGCAACAGCTCGTTCTGACGGCGCAGAAGCTGATTCTGACGCTCCATTGCAGCTTCAACGCCTTCGCGGATGCCATCAACGATTTGGTCATTGTTGGCAACTGCTGTGTGGCCACCCATAGAGCCGACCATCTCTGCGCCGGCTTCTCGGGCGATGAACAGCTGACCGGCATCGGGGAAGCCGCCACTTGCAAAGCCGAAAATGCCTTTGAAGAAGTCAACCACGCCACCTACGGCATCTCCAACCCAATCAACGACCCCACCAACAGCATCTCCGACCCATCCGAAAATATCGCCAGCAACGTTGCCAACGGCACCAAGAGCGGAAAGAATCGCACCCGGAATGTCACCGGTGAACGCTTTGAATATTGCTATTCCTCCGTTGAGCAAGGTCTTACCCCACTTCAAAGCATCACCACCCGAGCTAGAACCACTACCAGAACCAGAACTGCCACCAGAGCCATTCCCAGAGCCGATGCCTAAGTTAGAGCCAAACTGTTTCAGAAAATTCAAGCCAGATTTAAGGATGTCTCCCCAATTTGTGTCGAAAGCTTTAAAGATAAAGTCCGTAAGGGTCTTTACGCCTTTTTTGATGCCGAGAGATTCCCAAGCGTCAGAAAAGTCAATTCCAAGCTGGTTCAAGAACCGCTTTGTGCTTTTCAGAATGGAATCCCAACTGTCAGAGAAAAATTTCCCGATTCCACTGTCTTTGTCAAACAAATCGCTGAAGAAGGATTTTAGCCCACCATACGCCTGTTTCAAGGCGGGAACTTGGTCGATGACCTCACCAACTTTGGTTTTCAGGGAATTAAAGGTGGTAATAACATTCTTCACGCTATCAATGGTGTCGGACACGTTCTTGATAGCAGTGGAAACCTTGTCAAAAACAAGGTACACGCCCTCAAACGCTTTTTGAATGGCAAGACCGGCAGCGCCAAAGAAGCCGTTGTACTGGTACTCGTTTTCAATCTCCGCAACGCTCTTCTTTACGAAAGACCGGATATCAGAGACCGCACTCACAAAACCATCATGCGTGTTCAAGATAGACTTCGATGCAGCGGTAAGAGCATCAATAGAAGATTTGAAGCCGTTGGAGATGTCTTTGCCTGCCTTAGTAACAGCGTTGATGCCCTCTGTGAAGTCGCCCAAGTCGGTTTTCATCTTCTTGAACCAGCCACCAAAACTATCATTGGTGGTGCGCATCGTGCGTTTTAGCGCGTTTGCGGTTTCCATCATGGACTTGCCGCTTGCGTCAACGGAAAGGCTGATAGAGCCATTGCCCAGACCGTAGTTCTCATCTGCCAGCTGAGAGCCGATGGTCTTTACTGCGTCAGACACGGACTGGATAGCTTTCACCGCAAGGTCTTTGGCAGCGGAGATACCGTTGGCAAGACCTTCTACGATGTAACCGCCGTAGCCCTTGAAAACTTTGGAAGGGGAGTGGATGCCAAGTTCAGTCTGTGCTTTTTCTTTGATTCCGTCCGTTACAGCCTTGACAGCATCATCCGCAACGCTCTTTTTGCCAACGATGCCTTTTGCGATGCCGTCTATGATGTTTTTGCCAACGCTAACAGGATTGAACTTCGAGATTTTTTCAATCAGGTTTCCGAACCACTTCACGGCTTCTTTGATTCCGTTTATAACGTCAGCAATCAGAAGGATGAACTTTTCTGCGAAATTTCCGTTCGCTGCAATTGCCAACCGGTCAGCTTCATCAACGCCACTTGTAATCCAACCAACAAAAACGCCTATATTGTGGATTGTTTGGGCAATGCCCATCACAAAGTTTTCAATGAAGTTGCCATTCATCTGCAAATCCAAGCGGTCTGTTTCGGAAACTCCGTTTTTAATCCAACCAACAAAGATTGCAATATCGTTAATGATGTTCCCAATCGCGGTAACGGCAGCAGCCGCAAAGTTTGCAACGCTTTCGCCAATAGACTTGAAGGAATTGAACCAGTCGGTTTCCATTCCAAAGGCAGTTTTCTGATTTTCACTTCCAAGCCCGCGAACAGCTACGGAAATAGCTTCAAATCCTATAACAGCAAGACCTGCAACAGGATGACCGGATACGATAAGTCCGATGCCAGCAAGCGTTGTAACTAAATCCCAAACGTCAAGGTCGAGTTTCTTTACAACTTTTGAAATGGAATCAAACGCGGAAGTGATTCCTTCCTGCCAGCTTTCTGGGAGCAAATTCAGGATAGATTGTCCAAGATTGGAAAGAGATTCTTTCAGGTATTCGATGGATTGTCCGAGTTTCCCATCGGTAAGCGATATGTTCCAGCCCTGTTTGAATCCTTCCGCTGCGAGGTAGACAAGCGCCCTTACACGTTCAAGACCTTTTCGGAATTTCTCGCTATTCTGATAAAGGCTTACAAACCTTGCGACGATAATGCCAACGGCAACCGCAGCTGCCATTATCGGGTTTTTCCAAAGCTTCAAGACTGCTTCGATCAAAGAACCTTCGCCTTTGATTTTCTCAAGAGCGGTAAGAACGGCATTGCTAATTGCCCATGTTGCAAAACCGGCTGCAATTCCAGAGATGAGCGGAAGCAACTTTTCAAGTTTCGCCTTAATTTCATCAACGGAAGAACCAACGTAGTTCTTGAACATATCGTAGCCGGACAAGTCTACATCGCCCAAGAGGTTGCCAGCAGCGCCAGCACCGGAGCCAGAGCCACCGGAAGAACCATTGTCCTTCTGGATGACGTTCAGTTCATCAAAGCCCATGATGTAGTTCTTGAACGCCTTTGCAGCTTTGCCGGTCGCTTTGGTGGTATTGTCCATCGCATCCGTGACGCCACCAACAGCATCGCTTGCACTGCTAAAGTCCGGGAATTCCACCTTGACGCCCATTAACGATGCAATGCCGGTCACAAGCTCTTTGACTAGCTCAACGGCTGCGATTAGCGGCGGGAGGATGGATTTCAGGGCGGGATAGAGCAAAGAACCAACGGCGCGAGCCAGACTGTTCAGCTGTGCCTGCAAGATACGAATCATGTTCGCGGGGCTAGACAAAGTGCGGGCGAAGTCTCCCTGCGCATCGGTGGTCTGCTTCATGATGGCAATGTACCGCAGAACAGCCTTATCAGCCTGAGACAGGGTAGAAACGCTCTGCGAATAGCCAAGATTAAGCAGTTCCTGCTGCAACCGTGCGTTAGAAATATCGACACCCAGACGGCGAATCGGTTCAAGTTCGCCGGAGATAGCCGCCTGAATCTTTGTAAAGGATTCCGCAACAGGGATATTCTTCAAAGAAGCGAGGTCGTAGCCAAGCTGCGTCAGGTTCTTGGACAGCACATACGCTTTGTCGCTTGCCATACCAAACGAGGTGATCAGACCCTGAATTGTTGCCATGTTGTTCATGGCTTCGGTTGGGTCGATGCCAAGCAGGGTCTCCATCTTGTTGATGAACGTGCTTGCTTCGCCGGTCAGCCCCTTCATAGACACGCCAAACAGGTTTGCGGCCTCATAATAGCTATTGAACTTCTCCGCTGCATTACCAAGATAGGTAGCAATGGCTTTCAGCGAGACCAGCTTTGCCGCAGACCGCATGAAGCCATTCAACTGGTTGGAAAGGCTCATGTAGCTTTTTTTCTGCCGTTCGTTGGCAGCGGTCACGCGGTTAGCCTGCGTCACGACCTTGCTCAACTGTGGAGGGAGCTTTGCAAAGGCATTGCCCACCTTGTCAATCTGAGATGCAAGGGGAGTAAGAGCGGTAGAAATCTTCTGACAAGAGCTTGCAAAAGAATCAAGATCTGTCGCTTTTAGCTTGTCAGTCAGGTCGGGCACAGTGCCAATCGCTTTGAACGCGCTGCCAAGCGATTTTAAACCAGAAATGTCCAAAATGGACAGTGGTGCAAGAGCATTCGTCAACTGCGTGATGCTACCGGACATGGAGTAGAAGTCCACGCCGTTCAGAGCAGATACCGCGTTTGGAATCTTCTTGATGGCATTTACAACAGAGTTAACGCCCTTCACGCCAGCGGTCGTGTTGACAGAAGAGATGCCATTCAGGAAGTTTGTGACCTTATCCAAACCGGAAATACCGGCAGACGCCTGTTTCAGCGCG
>ERZ506753.2088-NODE-2088-length-10385-cov-3.734560_pt1 | contig 10385 bp, 10 predicted proteins | sample MGYA00513044_ERZ506753 | MGnify/ENA metagenome assembly ERZ506753 | reverse complement strand
TACCGCTTCTAAGGCTGCTAAAATCGCAACTGCTACGGCTAAGTCAAATCCCGAACCGGATTTTCGGATGCCTGCCGGAGAAAAGCTGATCGTGATCCGTTTTGCCGGAAGCTGATAGCCGCAGTTTCTTAAGGCTGTCCGTACCCGTTCCTTTGCTTCTTTTACTTCAGAACTTAAAAAGCCTACCATTTCAAAGGTCGGCAGTCCCGGACTAACATCTGCTTCTACCTGTACTAAAATCGCCTCCATACCGTGTAGTACCGAGGTTGTTACCATACTATACAATTTTCCTCCTTTTTCCCGTGGGAATCTGGCGAATTGCCTGGAAATAAAAAAGATATTGTTATTATATCACACTTTTTCTTTTTGAAAAGATTTATTTTTACCCTGCTCCAGTCTGTTGGAGCAGAGCACAAGTTTTTTATCGATCGTCTTCTTCAAACTGTCTGCGCAGCTTTGCCAATGCCTTTTTTTCGATCCGGCTGACATAGGAGCGGGAGATTCCTAACGTCGCTGCCACTTCCCGCTGTGTATGTGGTTCTTCCCCTAAGACTCCATACCGCATGGTGATGACATGTTCTTCCCTGTCCGTTAGTACCTGCGGCAGATATCCATAGAGTTTTCTGATATTTTCGCACTCCTCCATTTTTTCTACCACATCTACTTCTTCATCTGCGGCAATATCTAGCAGATTGATCTGGTTTCCCTCTTTGTCCGTACCGATAGGTTCATATAAAGAGACTTCCCTTGAGGTTTTTTTCTTCCCTCTGAAATACATCAGAAGTTCATTGTCAATGCACCTTGCTGCATAGGTTGCAAGTTTGATCTGCTTATCGGTCTTAAATGTTCCGACTGCCTTGATCAGCCCTATGGTCCCAATGGAAATCAGATCCTCCATATCTTCATCGGATGCCTGATATTTCTTTGCAACATGGGCTACCAGTCTCAGATTGTGCTCGATGAGCTGGTGTTTTGCTTTAAGGTCCCCTTCCTTCATTCTCTCTATGCATTCCTTTTCTTCTTCTGGGGTGAGAGGAGATAAAAAAGTCTTCACATTTCCACCTTAAAGCCGCTTTTCTAACATTGTATGAAAGGACACTGCCCTAAGTGCCTTTCCCCTTTTTCTTTTTTCGCTGATTTTATTTTTAGACAATTTTATTTTCGCTCCGAAATATGTTAAAATTGTAATCTGAAGTATGTTAAACTTATAATTAAGAAATGTTTACAATTTTGTGACTCGTATGGATTAGGATGTTAAAAGGCGGCTCACAACTTAGTGACTGGAAGATTGCACAAAAGTGTGCTTCGCCCGAAGGGCCTTTTGATACCCAAATCTTATATTAGAAAGAAACGGAAACTACTATGAAACGTACCCTGACTTACACAATAGAAAACGAAACTACGGTCTTAGACTTTTTAAAACGGCATGGTTATTCCCACAGTGTCATTACTCATTTAAAACGGACACCCTACAGCATCCTTGGCAATGGGAAATGGCTCTACGTCAATGACCGTTTAATGCCGGGAGATACCCTGACCATTCATCTGATCGAAGAGGAAAGTTCTGCTAAGATCCTCCCGGTTCCAATGGATTTGGATATTGTATACGAGGACGAAGATATCCTGATTTTGAACAAGCCTGCCGATATGCCGATCCATCCTTCCCTGAACAACTATGAAAATACCCTTGCAAACGGTGTTGCCGACTATTATCAGCAAAAAGGGGAGGCTTATGTTTTTCGCTGTATGAACCGCTTAGACCGTGACACTACCGGTCTTACGATCCTCGCAAAACATATGTTAAGTGCTGCCATTTTATCACAGGATGTTGCGAATCGTGCCGTCCATCGTACCTATCTTGCCATTGTAGAAGGAACTTTGACCGGGAGAGGTACGATCGATGCCCCGATCGGAAGGGAAAGTAACTCTCTCATTACCCGCTGCATTGATTATGAACATGGAGAACGTGCCGTGACGCATTACCGCAGTCTTGCCTGTCATAACGATCTGACGCTTGTTTCACTTCGGTTAGAAACCGGGCGTACACACCAGATACGCGTTCATATGAAGCACCTTGGTTATCCTTTGATCGGAGATTATCTTTATCATCCTGATATGACAAAAATAGATAGACAGGCTCTGCATTCGAGCCTTTTAGAGTTCACGCATCCGATTACAAAAAAGGCAATGAAGCTGTCTGCTCCACTGCCTACTGATATGCGAAAATTATTTCCGGATTTTTAAGAATTTATCTCTATACAGATCCGGGTGTCAAAAAACGGTTTCATGTATTGTCTTAAACGCCCGTCCATGGGGCGTTAAGATTTTTGCTGCATGTTCTTTCCAGCCGCAGTTGCCTTTGTGACTATGATAGGAATGCCAAACTCTTAATACTCTGTCATTATCCAGAAATTTTCTGGCACGGATGCCGGAAAAACAGATAAAAGATCATACACAGATTTACTTTATCACATCCGCAAACGTAAACCGCACCACCTTCGCTAAATCCTCCGGTGCAACCTCCACCTGATACCCGATTTTTCCTGCACTGAAAATGATATGCTCCTGTTCTTTCGCTGTGCTGTGCAAAAATGTTGTAAATGCTTTCTTCATTCCGATCGGAGAACATCCCCCATGGACATAACCGGTCAATGGTAAGAGTTCTTTGGATTTCAGCATTTCAATGGATTTTTCATTGGCGGCTTTGGCTGCCTTTTTTAAATCCAGTTCTTCTTCTACCGGAATGACAAATACATAATTCTTCTTGCTCTTTGCCACTGTTACTAATGTTTTATAGACCACTTTCGGGTCCTGCCCTAACATATCGGCAACCTCGGTTCCGCTATATGCCTGTGAATTATCATATTCATAGTGATGATATGGTATTTTCTTCTGGTCTAAAATTCTCATCACGTTTGTCTTTTCCATATCTGCCACATTCTCCTTTTTTCAAAACTTTTCATTTACCGGATAAATTATAGCACACAACCCTGTTTACTTCACGGTTTTATATTGTCTTTTTTTTGTTTCTTTTTTATAATGAAAGCAACTAGAAAACTTTTACATTAGAGGAGGTCATTATGAACACGAAAGCAGTACGCATTTATGGTGTGAAAGATTTACGTTTAGAGGAATTTGAACTCCCGACAATGAAGGATGATGAGATAGAAGCCCGCATTGTCACAGACAGCCTTTGCATGTCTACATATAAGGTATCAAATCAGGGAGAAAAGCATAAAAAACTTCCAAATGATCTGAAAAACCATCCGGTTATCATGGGACACGAATTTTGCGGAGTGATCACAAAAGTCGGAGAAAAATGGAAACATCTCTACAAACCGGGAGATTGTTTTGTTGCACAGCCAAACTTAGGACGTGCCGATACTTTTTCTCTTGGCTACTCTTTCCCATATGTCGGCGGCGAAGCTACCAACGTGGTGATCATGAATGAAGCTATTGAAAAAGGCTGCCTGCTCCCATATAAAGGAGAAGGATTTTTTGAGGGTGCTCTCGTAGAACCGCTCTCCTGTATCGTTGCAGGATTTAAAGCCAACTTTCATTTAAGAGACCGCAATGATTATGACCATACCATGGGCATCAAAGAAGGCGGTGCTTTAGCCATTTTAGGCGGAACCGGGCCAATGGGATTTTTAGCGATTGACTATGCGATCCACAATGACAGACGGCCAAAACATTTAGTTGTAACCGGACGTACCCAGAGCAAGTTGGATATGGCAAAACGCCTGTATCCTGTCGAAGAGGCTGCAAAATATGGCGTGACCCTGACTTATGTTCTGACGGCTGATGAAGATGATATTGTGGAAGAGTTAAAAGCACTGACACCGGATGCTAAAGGCTTTGACGATATCTTTTTAATGGCAGCAAAAGAAAGACTGGTAACCCAGGCAGAGCAGCTTTTAGCCTATGATGGCTGCCTGAACTTTTTTGCCGGTCCTGCAGATTCTAAATTTGCTTCGACGATTAATTTTTACAATATCCACTACAATGCGACACATTTTGTCGGCACCAGCGGAAGCAACACGCAGGATATGAAGGATGCCATTGCCCTGATTGAAAATAAGACCGTTAATGTGGCAAAAATCGCAACGCATATTATGGGATTAAACCATGTTTGTGAATCGATTTTAAATCTTCCAAAGATGCCGGGCGGCAAAAAGATCGTCTACTCCGGCAAGGAATTTCCTGTGACAGATGTATCTGCCTTTGGTGAAAACAATGAATTAGAGAAGCATTTAAAGGAATTGGTAGATGCGCATGACGGCTTGTGGAATGCCGAAGCCGAACAATACTTTTTAGAGCATGCGAAGGATATCTGATATAGAAATATCAAATGCACCATCCATATCAGTTCATTTTTCTGATACGGATGGTGCATTTATTAAATCTTCATTTTATTTATTTCAAATCTTTTTCTATAATAATGCATCTGCAAGTTCTTCCATAACGCCAACGGTTTCCGGTTTCATTGTGGAACGGATCGTTACCACCGGTTCTACGATTGTCAGATCTTTTTGTTTTTCTAACATTCCCTTCATCAGCTTGGCTGCTGCCGGTGCCCAAGAACCATTTTCCATAAATGCCACGGTACGTTTCTGATAGTTCTTTGCCTTTAAATGATTTAAGAAATCTTCCATACATGGGAAAATTCCTCCATCGTAGGTTGCACATGCAAGTACCATTTTTGAATAACGGAATGCATTTTCTACGGCTCTTGCCATGTCATCTCTGGACAGATCCATAATGACGACATTTTTGGCACCTTTTTCGATCAGGATATCTCTCATTTTTTCAGCCGCCTGCTTAGTATTGCCATGAATTGACGCATAGGCAATGAGGATGCCTTCGTCTTCCGGCTCATAACTGCTCCAAATCTGATATTTTTCAATATAATAACCAAGGTTTTCTTTTAAGACAGGTCCATGCAGCGGGCAGATCATCTGAATGTCTAAACCGGATGCTTTTTTCAAAAGTGCCTGTACCGGGTTTCCATATTTTCCTACGATATTGATATAGTATTTTCTTGCCTCTGCGATCCACTCTTCGTTTGCATCCAGACTTCCAAAAGTTCCAAATCCATCGGCACTGAACAGGATCTTTTCGGACTGCTCATAAGTTACCATAACCTCCGGCCAATGTACCATTGGTGCCATAAAGAACTGTAACGTGTGTTTGCCAAGGCTTAAGGTATCGCCCTCTGCCACAACCACTTTTCTGTCGGAAACATCCAGGTTAAAGAACTGCTCCATCATCGGGAAGGTCTTAGCATTTGCCACAATCTGCATCTTTGGATATCTGCGGGCTAACATCTCAATATTTGCCGCATGATCCGGCTCCATATGGGACACGATCAGATAATCCGGCTCTTTTCCCTGAAGCTCTCTGTCCATATTTCTTAACCATTCACCGGTTGCACGCATATCTACCGTATCCATGACTGCTATTTTTTCATCTAAGATCAAATAGGAATTGTAGGATACTCCATTCGGTATCAGATACTGGCTCTCAAATAAATCTAAGGTTTTATCATCTGCTCCGATATACTTGATCTGTTCTGTGATTTCTACATGACTCATGTTATGTCCTCCTTATCTGCCTATGTTTTATATCATCATCTTAACGGATCCTTTCGGTTAATCCGACTTTTTTCTGCACTTTGCGCAGGGTCTTATTCGCATAATATGCTGCTTTTTCATCATTCTGCTTGATCATGCTCTCAATATATGCTTTATCTTTCATCAGCTGCTCATAGCGTTCCTGTAACGGTTTTAAATGATCTGCTACCGTCTCGCCGACTGCTAATTTGAAATCACCGTAACCTTTTCCTGCAAACTCTTTTTCAATCTCCTCATAGGTCTTTCCGGTTACGGCACTGTAAATATCCATTAAATTGCTGATTCCCGGTTTTTCTTCCGCATAACGCACTTCACTCTCGGAATCGGTAACTGCACGTTTGAATTTTCGGATGATCGTATCGGTATCATCTAAGAGCAGGATCGTTGCATTGGCATTTGTATCTGATTTTGACATCTTCTTGCCCGGCTCCTGAAGGCTCATGATCTTCGCGCCTTTTTTACCGATATATGCCTCCGGTATGGTAAATACATCTCCGTAGATGTTGTTAAAACGCTCTGCAATATCTCTTGTAATCTCTAAATGCTGCTTCTGGTCTACACCTACCGGAACCACATCTGCCTGATAGAGCAAAATATCCGCTGCCATTAATACCGGATATGTATACAGACCGGCATTAATATTATCTGCATGTTTTGCTGCTTTATCCTTAAACTGTGTCATTCGGTTCAGCTCTCCCATATAGGTAAAGCAGTCTAAGATCCATCCTAACTCTGCATGGCCTGATACATGGGATTGATAATAGATACAGTTCTTTTCCGGGTCTAATCCCGCTGCAACATAGAGTGCATAGAGTGCTCTCGCATTTTTACGAAACTCTGCCGGAACCTGACGTACGGTCAGGGAATGGAGATCCATAACGCCGTAAATACATTCATATTCATCGGTCAGCTCCACCCAGTTTTTCAACGCTCCTAAATAATTGCCCAGTGTCAATGTGCCGGTTGCCTGCATTCCACTGTAAAGTACTTTTTTTCCATCTAACATGTCTTTTCTCTCCTTACTTTTTATTCTTTAAAACTTCTCTTCTGATATATTCATACGTCGCTTCCTCGCCTTCTTCTGCGAGCATCGTCAGCAGACGTTCTAAAAGCTCTCTCGTATTCGGATGCAGAATATGTATGCTTTTGCCATTCTCATAATATTCTAACGGACTTCTGTCTGTATAAGCACCCTTCTGATAGTTCTTCGCCGCGCTCACCCGGTCGATATACATCTCCACCACATATTTTACCGGTATCTCCATACCGCAGATCCCTTTTTCTTTGTCTACACTGTAGTCGATCCAGTACTCCATGTGATGCTTGTTTCTTCCCTTGTGATGCAGCCATGCAGAGGAATATCCCCTTGCGACCCTTTCTGCATTATTCGGACTCATATTGCCCTGATAATATTTGCATCCGACTAAAAATTCGGTCGGACTGTATTTACTCCAGTCGTGCATGATGCCCTGCCGGTATAATCCCACTTTAAAGCAGCCTGCACGCACCAGTCTCTTATGATGTAAAATCGTCTTTAAATGCTGCCATGCTTTCATCTTATTTTCTTTACCTGCCCACTAAAATTGAAATTGTCTGCCCAAATGCCTCATAGGAATTATTTTTCAAAAGACGCGGTTCTTTAAAAAACGGACACATCTGTGCAGTATCCATGATCTGATACCAATGCTTTCCCTTTGGCAGCTTTGGAAGTGCAAATACCTGCAATCCCATATAAAAATTATATCCTATATAAAGAAATGTCTCCTCTGTATCCTCTTCTTTGGCATAACTCTCACTGTACATCACGCCCACAGCCCTTGCATTCCCTTTCACATCGCTGATCCATGCTTCGGAACTGTGATAGGATAGATCCGGATACCCGGTTCTCTTATAATCACTCATCTGAAACGGTTTTTCCGAAAAAAGGATCGGATGCTCTTTTCGAAACTGCAACAGTTCACGGACAAATTCGGTATATTCCTCATACCGACCTTCATTTTTCCAGTTCACCCAGCCGATCCGGTTATCCTGACAATAGGCATTGTTATTGCCGTTTTGGGAATTTCCGATCTCATCCCCGCTCCAGATCAGCGGTATTCCCCGTGCCAAACACAGCATCGCCATTGCGTTGCGCATCTGCTTTTCCCTGATCTTTTTTACAAACTACCTGCGGGTGGCTCCCTCAACGCCATAGTTCGTACTGTAATTCCAGTTGCTTCCATCCAGATTTTCCTCGCCGTTATCACCATTATGCTTCTCGTTATAAGAAAATACATCCGCTAAGGTAAATGTATTGCTGTTGGCAATATAGTTAACAGAATGTCCGCCGTCCTGCTGTCTTTTCATCACTTCCGTATATTCTACCATATTACCGCCTAAGTGATTCAGCATTTTTCTCGCCGGATATAAGAAATCATCATTATACACATAGATATTTCCATAATTTTCCTCTTTCAGATCATATGGAAATTTCTCATAAAATATTTTGGTTCCTGTCAGATACGGGTCTTTTGCAATCTCTGCGATCGGAAGCCCTGCACCTAAAAGTTTAAATCCATCCACATGATATTCCATGACCCAGTAGCGTAAGATCTCTATGATGGCACCTGCTGTCTGTTCCGGCACAAAATGCATCTCCATGATCAGCTCCATCTGCTGTTTGTGTGTCTCTAAGATCAGACTCTTAAATTCCCAGTCTGCGTCTTTTTGGGATGCATAGGAAGATTTAACCGCAAAATAGTCACTCGGCGCATATCCCCAGTAATTCAGCCTGCCATTTTCCATTAATTCTTCAAATTCGTAGACCGGCATACATTCTAAGGTTGTGATCCCAAGTTCTTTCAGATAGGAGAGCCTGTCCATCACAGCCGCAAAGGTTCCCTTATTTCTGCCCCTGCCGTCCATGGAAAATCCACGCACATGGAGTTTGTACATGACCATCTCATTTGCCGGAATCTCTACACTGACATCTTCACTCCAGTCAAAACCTTCTTTTTTGAATCCGCTTAACAGTGCATCGTCTAAGGTTCTTTCGGTATCGCCCCACTTTTCCCTGCCGATCACACGCTCTCCGTAAGGATCACGCACTCTTTTTCCTTCAATCTCATAACAATAATAATATTTTTCTGCTTTTAAGGGATAAATGGTGACAGAACGCACCGAACCCACACGATACTGTGGTAGTACATCGATCTTTGCTGCCTGCTTTCCTGTCTTTTTTTCAAACAGCACTACTGCACAGGCAAGCTCTTTGGGACACTGAAAGGTAAATGTGACACCATCTGCACATTGCTCTGTTCCCATCTTTCTGTAATCTCCTGCCCGTGTCTGAAATATCATCTTTTTGTCCACCTTTGTTTTTTATCTGTATTATTATATCTTTTTTCGTGGAATTTGTACACACCCTTATCAAAAAGAAACAGGTATTTTTTCCTTGACTTTTCTACTTCTTGTTTTAAAATATCTCTATAGGAAAAATATGTATAAAATGAATGATATTTTGTAAAGGAGCCATATGCGTACCGTAAAAACACAAGATTTAACCCCAGGAATGATCACAGCTGAACCGGTCTTATCTAAACATGGACAGCTTATCGTAGCTGCTGACACGGAACTTACGAATCAGATGATCGCTCATCTGAGCTATTATAATATTCCATCTGCTTCCATTCTAGATGGTACGATCCCGCCTGCCGCTATCGCATCTATGCAAAAGACGGAACAGGTAACCCTGTCTTATTCACAAAAGATCCGCTCTTCCCGTTCTTTCCAGCGGTTTAAAAGCGATTATGTGAAGAAAATCCGTTTTCTTAAATCGTCCTTAAATGATTTGATCGACCGTACGGACCCAATCGACCAGGCCGAACTGCTTTCCGAATCCGTTGGCCTGTTTGGCAAACAGTCAACTACGATCTCTATTTTTGACAATTTACATAATATGCGTCAGATTGATGACTCTACCTATGCCCACTGTCTGAATGTCAGCATCATTTCGAGGATGTTCGGTATGTGGTTAAAGTATTCCGACGAGGACTTAGATGTTTTAACGCTTGCCGGACTGCTTCACGATATTGGCAAATGCAAGATTCCGAATGCCATTATCTTAAAAAAAGGCAAATTAACCGATGCAGAATACGAAGTGATCAAAGCGCATGCCCAGCTTGGCTATGACATCTTAAAGGATCAGCCATTGGATGAACGAATAAAAAATGCTGCTTTGATGCACCATGAACGATATGACGGCACCGGCTATCCAAATCATCTTGTCGGTAAGGAAATTGACGATATGGCAGCCATTGTTGCAATCGCAGATGTCTATGATGCCATGACCTCTGACAGATGTTACCGACGTGCGCTCTGTCCGTTTGAGGTAATTGCTTCCTTTGAATTAGAGGGATTAAACCGTTACAATCCACAGTTTATCCTCTGCTTCTTAGAGCATATTGCAAATACCTATGTCAATAACAACGTACTTTTAAGCAATGGACAAACCGGTAAAATCATTCTGATCACGCAGAGACTGACACGGCCGGTCATCCAGCTAGAAGACCAGACCTTTCTTGATTTAAATGACAGACCTGATCTCTATATTCAGGCTATCATATAAATACTAAATACATTTTTATTAAAAGGAGATTTAATTATGGGAAACAATGCACAGAATCCGGTGGATGATGAATCTGATATGCAGGTCACACTGTCTCTTGATGACGGCAGTGAAGTAGAATGTGCCATCCTTACCATCTTTGAATT
>ERZ506753.2087-NODE-2087-length-10385-cov-6.825653_pt1 | contig 10385 bp, 9 predicted proteins | sample MGYA00513044_ERZ506753 | MGnify/ENA metagenome assembly ERZ506753 | reverse complement strand
CTATGGTAAAGAATGGCTTTTCGTTCTTATCATCAATGGCAATATCAAGTCTTGTAAAATGGAAGTTATCCAGTCCGTATCTTCGCTCACAACGTCGGAACATATCTCCAAAGGTACAATTCCTACTATCGAGAATACGGAAAATATCATCACAACCTCTGCCAGTCATAACAAGATAACAGCCTAGCCCCTGTGGGTTGTCCTCTGTCTTTCTTGCGTCCCCCGATACATAAATATCTCCAATCTGCCAGCGTGCTTGATAAGTCTTGAATTTTATCGTTGCTGGATAAACATTGAAAATGTCAGTCGGTAAACCTAAAATGTGCATGATTACATCTTCAGCGGTTGCAGTATCAAATACAATGCTGATGTAATCAATCTTAACGGATAAATTTTTGTGTGTAGTTATAGTGCATTTCTCCTTTCGTATGCCCCGTTTTTTTGCGGGGTAAAAATTGTGTTTTTTCCTTTATTTATCACAGTTTCTAGGTACTATGACATGTATACGCAGGGCGGTGTTACATATACGCCCTTTACGAGCGCCTAAAGGCGTTCCCTTTCTTCCTGTGTCTGTTCCGTTCTTAACGCTCACGAGCCTTGAGAGGCTCGTGGCTAAACGAAACAGCCCCAGTCAGAAACCCTATTTTTAGTCTGATAGTCCATGCTCATTCATGCTATCAAAGTGAAAACATCTCTTATATATGCTTACTCAAGTGTGTGATTGACCCTAGCGTGCTTAATCACTCTGTCTGATAAGATAATAACGCCACTAGAATTACTTGTCAAGAAGTTTCGATTGACTTTTCGATATATATTAAGTATGATATGCTTATAAATGACAATAAAAGCAACGAAAGGAGCGGTTATACTAAGTTATGGAGTATTATGAAAAGAAAATCAGTTTCTTAGGAGAAAACATACAAATCATAAGAAAACACAGGGGAATGAAACAACAGGAACTTGCCAATAAAATCGGTATCAATATGCAGAGCCTTTCCAAGATTGAACGAGGTGTGAATTATCCTACCTTTGATACATTGGAAAAGATAATGGACGTGCTGGGAGTAACACCGAATGAATTATTGTCGGGGGAATGGAAATATATTGACCACACCGAGCCATATATCATGGACGTTATCAAACGAGAACAGGATTTTAATGTTTCCTTAGATTATTTGTCTGAAAATGAATTTTTCAATGACGAAAAAGAATGTAGATTTTACATGGAAACTACATTGATTAGATACATTAGCAATTATCTTTCTAGTGAGGTAGTAGAGTTGGAAGAACTTATGGAAATCAAGCAGTTGATACAGCGTCAGAAATTGGAACGCATGATGAAAGTACATAAGGAAATGCGAGGGTTAGACCGATACAGAGAACAGCCCAAAGAGTATAAATATCACGACCCTTATGATGATTGGATATTCCGTCAGCTTGCAGATATAGACAACAGAAACAACATTCCCAACACTTCGCCACAATTAGATTTTAATGAAACGGACTATGAAGATTATCTAAAAGAGAAATGGAATAGAGGACTTTAATTTTCCTCTTGCATGAAAGATACAGCAAACAAAAAGCCCAATCAAGAGTGCAAAGCACCACCAATGGTGGTAAGGCTCTTTACAGGGTTCTTTCTTTTCTGTGGTGGGTAATCAAGCGAAAAATGAAGAAGTGTTTTGTCATGCTTTATATTTTTATCCCGACTTTGATAATTCAGATTGTGAAAATGATTAAATACAGAAAAGCTAAATAACACGATTTATATTAGCATCACTTTAATGATAAATTAGTTAGAGTGGTGCCTTATTTTTTTCTCTGTACAATCACTTAAATAGGTGCTATAGTAATGGGTAGATAGTATTCGAACAGAAACTATACCACATATTTTTTATTTTTAAACCATGAGGATTATATCAGTTTGAACGAGACCTCATCCATGCAGATTTTCATGATTGTCACTTCCCAGAAAGGAGTGATCGATATGAGAGCAGGATTTATCGGAGCGGGGAAAGTAGGATTTTCCCTTGGAAAATACCTGAAGGAAAACGGCGTAGAGATTACGGGTTACTTCAGCAAATCACCGGAATCAGCTAAATCAGCAGCAGATTTTACTAACACAAAACTATATAAGAGTATAGAGAATATCTTAAGTGACAGTGATACCCTGTTTATTACTGTGCCTGATGGACAGATAAGCAAAGTATGGGATTATATGAAGAATCTGGATATTAAAAATAAAAATATTTGTCATTGCAGCGGTTCGATTTCATCAACCGTTTTTTTTGATGGTGAAAACCTCGGTGCAAATATCTATTCGGTACATCCCCTATATGCAATAAGTGATAAGTGCGAATCATGGAAACACTTGAATAAGGCTTATTTTACTGTGGAGGGTTCGGCAGAGAATCTAGATGAGATTAAGAGTATCTTTGAGCGAGCAGGAAATAAGGTAATCGCAATGGGAGCGGAAAATAAATCTCTTTACCACTGCGGTGCAGTAGTTGTAAGCAATCTCGTAAACGGACTTTTTCAAGTGGGGGCTGAAATGCTTGTAAAATGCGGCTTTGATAAAAAAGATGCAAAGAAAGCCTTAGTGCCTTTGTTTACTGGAAATGCCGACACATTGGCAGAAAAAGGGGTTGCGGCTGCCCTCACAGGTCCTGTTGAGCGAAATGATTTGTCGACTATCACAAAACACATTGAAGCTATTAAGGCAGCATGGATAAACGAGTCTGAGGAAAAGGTGGGATATGAGATGATATATCTTTTGCTTTCAGAAAAGCTTCTCAGTATTGCACAGGAAAAACATTTAGACAGTGACTATTTGAAGATGACGGAGGTAATTAAAAATGAAAAACACAGTATCCACTTTTAAAGAACAGAAGGTTAAGGGCGATAAGATTACAATGCTGACAGCCTATGACTATTCGACAGCTAAATTGATGGATCAGTCAGGTATTAACGGTATTCTCGTTGGAGATTCTCTTGGCATGGTTATGCTCGGATACGAAAATACTTTGCCGGTAACAATGGAAGATATGATTCACCATACAAGAGCAGTTACAAGAGGTGCCAAAGATGCCTTAGTAGTTGGAGATATGCCGTTTATGTCATATCAAGTTTCAGTTGAAGAGGCCATGTATAACGCAGGAAGACTTATGAAAGAAGGAAGATGTCAAGCAGTAAAGCTAGAAGGTGGAGCCTCTGTTTGTCCACAGATTAAAGCTATTACAGCTGCTTCAATTCCTGTTATGGCACATATTGGACTTACACCTCAGTCAGTGAACGTTTTTGGAGGCTTTAAAGTTCAGGGAAAAAGTGAAGAGGGAGCAAAGAAACTCATTGAAGAGGCAAAAGCTGTTGAAGAAGCAGGAGCATTTGCGATTGTTTTGGAATGCGTACCTGCAAAATTAGCGGAAATTATTTCTGAAAGCATTAATATTCCTACAATAGGAATAGGTGCAGGATCTGGCTGCGATGGACAGATTCTCGTTTATCAGGACATGCTTGGAATGGTCTCTGACTTTACACCTAAATTCGTAAAACAATTCGCAAAGGTAGGAGATGTAATGAAAGAAGCCTTTGCTGCATATATAGAAGAAACTAAACAGGGAAGCTTTCCAGCACCTGAACACACATTTAAAATTTCAGAAGATGTAATTAACAAGTTATATTAGGAGATAGAACGATGAAAATAGTAAAAACCGTAGATGAAGTGAGAGTTATAGTCAAAGAATGGAAGAAAGAAGGTCTTACAGTAGGTCTTGTTCCTACTATGGGATTTTTGCACGAAGGACATAAGAGTTTAATTACAAGGGCTGTTTCAGAAAACGATAGAGTTGTTGTCAGTGATTTTGTAAATCCGACTCAATTTGGAGTAGGGGAAGATTTGGAAAGCTATCCGAGGGATTTGGAAAGGGATACTATGCTATGTGAGGAGGCAGGTGCTAATTTAATATTTAATCCTGAGCCGGAAAATATGTATTTTGACGATTTTTCAACATATGTAAACATAGAAAGTCTTTCAGAGGAACTTTGTGGAAAATCACGACCAATACATTTCAGGGGTGTAGGCACAGTAGTATCTAAACTTTTTAATATTGTAAATCCCGACAGAGCTTACTTTGGTCAAAAGGATGCACAGCAGCTTGCGATTATAAAAAGAATGGTTAGAGATTTGAACTTTGATATCGAAATTGTGGGCTGCCCTATAGTTAGAGAAGAGGATGGTCTTGCAAAGAGTTCAAGAAATACATATCTAAGCAAAGATGAGAGAAAGGCGGCACTAATTTTAAGCAAAGCAGTTAAGCTCGGAGAAGATATGGCAAAAGCAGGAGAAAAAGATACAGATAAAATTGTATCAGAAATGATTAAGCTTATTGAAACTGAGCCTATGGCGAAAATAGATTATGTTCAGGCTGTAGACGCTGTTTCAGTTAAACCGGTCAAGGAGATGACAGCACCAGTACTAGTTGCCATGGCAGTTTATATCGGCAAAACCAGATTGATTGACAACTTTATTTACGAAGGTTAAACGGGGGTTAAATATGACATTTGAAATGTTAAAGGGGAAGATACACAGAGCTACAGTAGTTCAAGCAGAACTTGATTATGTAGGAAGCATCACTGTAGACGAAGACTTACTTGACAGTGCCGGAATTTTGGAGTATGAAAAGGTAAGTATCGTAGATATAAATAATGGGAACAGATTTGAGACATACACAATTGCAGGAGAAAGAGGCAGCGGAATGATATGTCTCAATGGAGCTGCTGCAAGATGTGTTCAGACAGGTGATAAGATAATCATAATGTGCTATGCACAGATGACTCCAGAAGAGGTAAAGAAAAATCCACCTAAAGTAGTATTTGTAGATGAGGATAACAAAATATCAAGAGTCGCAAGATACGAAAAACATGGTAAGCTATAAGACATGTAATTTGCAAATAAAAAAGGGCATTTCGGTAATTAAAAAATGTAAAAGGTGAAGAATATGTCATCTGCCCTCGTTGTGAGCAAGAAGTTTATAAAGAAGTAATAATTTATCCATTTTGTAACTTTGGCATAATGGCATGGCTTGAAGGAGAAAATGATGAAAATAGCAAACCAGTGAAAGATAAATCTAAGTAAAATCTCAGCTTAACAATTTAATATCTATATTTACAAAGCAGTTGGTCTTATGATTGACTGCTTTTAAAAAAGACACCGTTTAGGTGTGAGGTCTTTTTAGTGTTATTTATAGTCATATCAAGGCTCGTTTAATTATGGTAAATTCGTGGTAAAATGAGTGCTTTTCTATACTTCAAAATATTTGAAAGTATAGTGTTTATACGGATAATCAAAAATTAGATATAAAATTTATATAAAATCTTTTATTTATATATATCATTATACTTTTTTATTCCGCCTTCTTCTCGAATTCCTTAGCGACCTTCTCTAGCAATTCCCTTATTGGAAGATGCTGAGGACAGACCTTCTCACATTTTCCGCAGCGTATACAATCACTTGCCTTACCATTATTAATTGTATGTACATCATTATAATAACAATCTGCATTCCAGTCATGGAATACTGTCTTTGCATTCATGCAGGCAAAAAGATCTGGTATAGAAATATGCTTTGGACATCCTTCAACACAATAACGACAGGCTGTACAAGCAATCATATGATTTGAATTAAAAACCTCTGCAACTGCTTTAACTGCAGCCATCTCTGTATCGTCAAGTGCCCTGAATTCCTTCATATAGCTTAGATTATCTTCCATCTGTTCTATATTACTCATTCCAGAAAGAACCATCATCACACCATCAAAGCTTGCTGCAAAACGTACCGCATAGCTTGCTGCACTTCCACCATTAAGGTTATCCAGTATCTTTGCTGCATCCTCTGGAAGATTTACAAGATTACCTCCCTTTACCGGCTCCATAACTATAACTGGCTTATTATACCTACGGCAGACCTCGTAACACTTTCTGCTCTGTACAGCAGGATCCTCGTAATCAAGATAATTAAACTGTATCTGCACAACTTCAATCTGTGGATATTCCTTTAATATTTCCTCAAGCACCTCCGCCTTATCATGAAATGAGATTCCAAAATGATGTATCTTTCCTTCCTTCTTTAACTCCAGCGCTGTTTCATATGCACGACATTTTTTAAAATGCTCAAATGTATCCTTTGACTGTGAATGCATAAGATAAAAATCAAAATATTCAACACCACATGCCTCTAGCTGGCTCTCAAAGAATGGACGGATATCCTCCTGCTTATTAAAATAAGTCATAGTAAGCTTATCAGTAAGTATATATTCTTCTCTCTTATATCGGCTTGTAAGACATTCCTTTAATGCAAGCTCACTCTTTCCCTCAAGATATCCGTGCGCTGTGTCAAAATAATTGAAGCCCTGCTCTATAAATGTATCTACCATCTTTTTTGTCTGTTCGATATCAACAGCTTTACCATTCTCTATCATCGGCAGTCTCATACAGCCGAAACCAAAATTCTTCTTTATTTCATCAAAATACATATTCGTATACCTCCCAAGTTCATCCTGATATTGTCGTATCTTTATATGCCTGACATCATATAATGATGTCATGGTCAAAAGTCCCCGACTTTGATACCTACGAATTGTTCCGTGCTATGTACTCCTAATATTATATAATTATATGAGAAAGATTATCATATATAGCTCTGGCTATTTCTGGCTTATTCATAGAATATATATGAATATGGTTAACTCCATTAGCTATAAGATCAATAATCTGGTCAGTTGCATACAATACTCCTGCCTGCCTCATCGCTGCTTCTGTATCACCGAATCTGTCTACTATATTCTTAAACCTTTCTGGAACATTGCAGCCTGAAAGCTTAACAGCATTTTTAACTTGTGCTCTCTTTGTTATAGGCATAATTCCAGGCACTACTGGAACCATTATTCCAGCCTCTCTGATTCTGTACATAAAGTTATAAAATATATCATTATCAAAAAACATCTGTGTTGTAAGATATTCACAGCCTGCTTCTACCTTTTTTCTAAGGCCATCAATATCTGCTTTCTTATCTGTTGAATCCGGATGTACTTCTGGATAACAGGCACCTCCTACACAAAAATCCCCGCTTGCCTTTATAAGCTTCACAAGCTCTGATGCATGTGCAAACTCTGTAAATATCTCCCCGGCGTAATCCTTAGGTATATCACCTCTTAATGCAAGTATATTCTTTATGCCTGCTGCTTTCATATCCTCCAATGCCTGGCTGATACCCGTCTTATCCGCACATACGCATGTAAGATGTGCTATAGTTGGCACATTATACTTGCTCTGGATACCCTCTGCAAGCTTTATTGTTAAACCCTTGGTGCTTCCTCCTGCGCCATATGTAACACTCATATAGCTTGGATTAAGCTCTGCTATACTGGTGGCTGCTGCCTCAACATCAGCAAAATCTGTATCCTTTTTTGGAGGAAACACCTCAAAGGATATTGTTGGTTTATCCTGTTTTAATATTTCTGTAACTTTCATGTATACCTCGTTTCTTATCCTTTTACTAACATTCATCTATATAGTGAACTTATCAAGTATATCTTTGATTTCTTCTAAATCAGAAGCAAAATATATACCCTTCTGACGTTCACTGGTTGATAATCCCATATCAACCATATGTAGCAGCAGTTTTTTCATGCTATCATAATATCCATTAAGATTATAGAAGATACACGGAGCATTAAGTTGGTTTAAGGAAAGCTTTGACATAACCTCTGTTATTTCTTCAAGTGTTCCTGTTCCACCAGGAAATGCAATAAATGCATCTCCTAACTCTATCATCTTAGTCTTTCTTTCTGTCATATCTTTAGTTACAATAAGCTCTGTTATCTCATCATATTGAAGTTCTGCCTCAACAAAAAACTGTGGTTCCACGCCAATCACTCTGCCACCAGCCATAAGAACACTCTCTGCTATTTCACCCATAAGACCTGTCCTAGAGCCGCCATATATCAGTGTGTTTCCATTCTCTCCTATCCATTCTCCTAACTCTCTTACCGCCATAGTAAACGATGAATCTATACCTTTATTAGCTCCCAGATATACTGTAATATTCACTATAATATACCTTTACCTTTCGTTATCGTTCATTGCTGCTTTTAATGAATCACAATTCTGATTATCATTGATATGCTATTATTGCATTAATTAATCACAATTCTGATTCGCTTTAATATGCTTTCATTCATATATTTTCATTGCAATACTACTACGCAGCTTTCTTAGCTCATTATAATACATGTTCAGATATTTTGTATATATTTCTTTACGCTCATTTGCGAAATAGCTAATCTGAGTCATAACTCGCTGGAAAATTATTCCATAAATTTATGACCCTAATTGTTAAAAATTTACAATTAGGGTCATAGATTTATAAAAAATATGTAGCTTTAAAAAAATTGAAAACAAATTATAACAAAATTGATAATAAATTGATAATAAATCAAAATTAGTAATACCGCTTAAATACTACTTTAATAACATTTTATTTAATATCTAATTCTGGCGGAACATCTAGTTCATGTGGTACTGGTGCTCCATTTTTCTTTCTCTGTCGTACACACTCCGTCAAAAGATATTCTATTTGACCATTGACAGACCTAAAATCATCCTCTGCCCATGCTGCAATGGCATCATAGAGCTTACCTGATAAACGAAGGGGAATCTGTTTTTTGCCTGAATCTGCCATTAATACAAGCTGCCTGAATTAACTATTGGCTGGGCATCCTTATTTCCACATAAAACAACTAACAGATTAGAAACCATAGCTGCTTTTCGTTCTTCATCAAGTTCAACAACCTGCTTTTCTGATAACCTGTCAAGTGCCATCTCTACCATACCTACGGCACCATCAACTATCATCTTTCTTGCATCAATAATAGCTGATGCCTGCTGGCGCTGGAGCATAACTGCTGCTATCTCAGGTGCATAAGCAAGATATGTTATCCTTGCTTCTATTATATTTAATCCGGCATCCGTTACCTTACTCTGAATCTCTTTCCTTATTCTTTCTGCTACAACTTCGCTTGAACCACGAAGGCTTCCCTCATCAGCCATTCCATCTCCCGTTGTATCTACATTCTCAGCTACATCATATGGGTACATACGAACTATATTTCTGACTGCACTATCACATTGAAGTGAGAGATATTCCTTATAGTTATCTACATTAAATACAGCCTTGGCGGTATCTGTCACTTTCCACATAACCGCAATTCCTATCTCAACAGGATTACCAAGACAATCATTAATCTTCTGTCTGCTGTTATTAAGAGTCATAACCTTAAGTGAGATCTTCTTATTAGCCATCTGTGCATTACCACCTGCCGAAAGTGTTACCCCAGACATGCCTGACAAATCAATCTTTTTATTGTTGGCTGCTACATCACCACTCTGGTTAAGCTTTGTTTCCGCTGCCGGATTAACTGCTGTACAGAATGGATTAACATAATAAAACCCTGCATCCTTAATGGTTCCGACATACTTACCAAAAAGTGTTAATACAAGTGCCTCCTGAGGCTTTAATACCTTAAGTCCCAGAAAGAATATCCATCCTAAGCCCACATAAACAACACCAACAACTATAAGTATAATTGCAATAACCGGTTTGGAGGCTTCTGCTGTTTCTGTCATCATTGCACCTGACACGATAGCCGCAATGGCTGCCACATATAAAGCAATGAATAACATCAGCATTGCCATACCATTCTTATTCTTTTTCAACACTTTTTCTTCCATAATAATCCTCCATTCTTCTGTACTACATTCTATAAGAATATATTCTTATGACAGCCTTATCTTTATTGATATTTTGATGATATCATTATGATATCATATTGTCAATATATAAATATAATTTGATGATACCATGATCAAAAGGCTCATCTGATAATTAATATCATTTATCATTTATCTGACAATTAATATCATATTGTTATTTTTACATAATTATGTTATAGTTATTAAACTACTTACGGACAACCATATATTTTTAATGCTAGGTGTGTATCAAATCTTATTTCTACACACTATTTATGCATGGTGTTAACTAAACCTACTTAAATATAAGATAAGGAGTATCTATTCATGTTTAATTTAACAAGAAAAAGTCTGACACCTGATCAGATGAAACGTGCCAATATAACAGCGAGCACTACCATAACACTAACATACCTTATATGTCTTTTTATTACTTTAACATCTGATAAAACAGTTATTGAAAAGATTAAAGAGAGTCAAATGGCGAATGTGTATTTAGAATTAGCAACTAAATTAACACAGGCTATTTAAATATCAAAATATCGGAGGAAGAGTTATGAAGTTTAAACATTTATTAT
>ERZ506753.2083-NODE-2083-length-10403-cov-3.537495_pt1 | contig 10403 bp, 9 predicted proteins | sample MGYA00513044_ERZ506753 | MGnify/ENA metagenome assembly ERZ506753 | reverse complement strand
GAAGTCGGGAAATGGCATTTTGACTCATTGCAATCCCGCACAGCTTGCCACCAGTAAATATGGGACTGCTACAGCACCGATTTATCTGGGGGAAGAAAGAGGTTATCATTTTCATGTATTTGCAGATGAGACAAGACCTCTGTTGCAGGGGGCGAGACTTACTTCTTTTGAACTGCATGCAGCAGGGGTGGATGTGACCCTGATTTGTGATAATATGTCTGGCACCGTCATGAAACAGGGACTGGTACAGGCAGTATTTGTAGGCTGCGACCGGGTGGCAGCCAATGGAGACACCGCAAATAAAATCGGAACCTCCGTTGTGGCAACGGTAGCAAAGCGGTATCATGTACCTTTTTATGTCTGTGCACCGACCTCTACCATTGACTTAAATACAGCAACCGGAGATGGCATCTGCATTGAAGAGCGTCCGGCAGAGGAAGTGACGGAAATGTGGTATCAGGAGCGGATGGCACCGGAAGGCGTCAAAGTATACAATCCGGCATTTGATGTGACAGATCACGATTTAATCAGCGGAATTGTAACAGAGTATGGAATCGCAAGAGAGCCATATACGGAGAGTTTAAAAGAAATCCTTTCGAAGAGAAATGCATAAGGTATCAATTTTTGTGCAAACTGATATCTTGAAAAGTGGCTATCAGTAAGGTATGATAGTAATAATGAGGTTTTAATAAAAATATAGGCGGTGTCGATCACGTACACCGCCTGTTTAGCGGAAAGAGGGAATAGAAATGGCAATAAAGTTTCAGAAAGAGCCAATGAATGCACATTCATCCATAAAGCATGTAATCGGCGTAGTCAGCGGTAAAGGTGGTGTTGGAAAATCTTTTGTCACAGCATCCATGGCAGCCGCTATGCGTAAGAAAGGTTATGAAGTAGGTATTATGGATGCCGATATTACCGGACCATCCATTCCAAAGATGTATGGAATTCACGGAAAAGCAGTCGGAGATGGAAAAGAGATTCTTCCGGCAGTGGCAGAAGACGGAACCAGGATTATGTCTGTAAACTTATTGGTAGATACAGAAGAAACACCGGTTGTATGGCGTGGACCTGTCGTTGCCGGCGTGGTAAAGCAGTTCTGGAGTGACGTGGTATGGGGTGACATTGATTACCTTTTCGTAGATATGCCACCGGGAACCGGAGATGTTCCACTGACTGTATTCCAGTCTCTTCCGGTAGAAGGAATCATTATCGTAACTTCTCCGCAGGAACTGGTTCAGATGATTGTAAAGAAAGCATATAACATGGCAGGGATGATGAATGTTCCTGTCCTTGGAATCGTTGAAAATTACAGCTATTTAAAATGTCCGGATTGTGGAAAAGAGATTTCCTTATTTGGAGAAAGCCATATTGATGAAATCGCAGCAGACCTTGATTTGTCCGTTCTTGGAAAACTTCCATTGGACCCGGCATATGCAAAAGCTGCCGATGCAGGACAATTTTATACCATGGACAACCCATATATTGCCAAAGCAATTGAGGCGTTGGAACAAATTTAGATAATAACAGGTAATCTGCCATTTCGGTGGGTTACCTGTTTTATGCGGGAAATAAAAAATATGTTTCCCGTAGTTAAAGCGGATGCAGCATAGCAACAGAAAAATGCATGAAAAGCACCGCAGAAGTGGAAAATAAAATTCCACGGATATCAAACATTATATTTTAAGGAGGAGCTTTCGTTATGAACGAACGAAAAGACGCAATTCGCGACGCACGGACACTTGGTGTTCCAAAGATGCTGTTGTTAGGACTTCAGCACATGTTCGCAATGTTTGGCGCAACCATTCTTGTGCCGATTCTGGTGAACAGCTATTTTGAGGGAGAAGGCCTTTCCGTACAGGTTACTTTAATCTGTGCCGGTCTTGGAACTTTATTCTTCCACCTTTGTACCAAATTAAAAGTACCTGCATTCTTAGGTTCATCTTTTGCATTTTTAGGAGGATTTTCTACGATTGCACAGTTGGATACCGGAGTCTTTGCAGACATGACCATGGGAGAGAAGCTTCCATATGCCTGTGGTGGTATTGTTGTCGCAGGAGCTTTATATCTGATTCTTGCACTTGTTATCAAAGTCGTAGGAGTAAAGAAAGTAATGCGTTTCCTGCCACCTGTTGTAACAGGACCAATCATCATCTGTATCGGCCTTTCCCTTGCACCATCTGCAGTAAACAATGCATCCACCAACTGGATTCTTGCACTGATTGCACTGGCAGTTATCATTATCTTTAACATCTGGGGAAAAGGAATGTTCCGCATTATCCCGATTCTTTTAGGTGTTGTCATTTCCTATGCAGCAGCACTGATTATGCAGGCAGCAGGACTGACTAATCCGGATGGAAGTGCTATCTTAAACTTTACCGAAGTAGCATCTGCAAGCTGGGTAGGACTTCCTCCATTCCAGTTATGCAAATTTAACCTGACTGCAATCTTGGTTATGGCACCAATCGCACTGGCAACTATGATGGAGCATATCGGAGATATGTCTGCAATTTCTGCAACTGTTGGTGAGAACTTCATCGAAGATCCGGGACTTCACAGAACCTTAATCGGTGACGGACTTGCAACCGCATTTGCAGGTATGGTTGGTGGTCCTGCAAATACTACATATGGTGAGAATACCGGTGTATTGGAATTAAGCCGTGTGCATGACCCTAGAGTGATCCGTATTGCAGCTGTATTTGCAGTTATATTAAGCTTTATTCCGAAAATGGCTGAAATCATTGGTTCTATGCCATCTGCAATCATCGGTGGTGTCAGCTTCATGCTTTATGGTATGATCTCTGCAATCGGTGTCAGAAACGTAGTAGAAAATCACGTTGATTTTACCAAATCCCGTAACTTAATCATTGCAGCAGTAATCTTAGTCAGCGGACTTGGATTTTCCAATGGACTTACCTTTACCATTGCAGGAACCAGCATTACTTTAACCGGACTTGCAATCGCAGCCTTAGCCGGAATTATCTTAAATGCAATCTTACCTGGTAAAGATTATCATTTCGGAGATGATCCAAAGGCAGATGCCAACCGTGGACTTGATATGAATCCGATTCAGGAAGAAGATATTCAGTAAGAAACAGAAAGCAATTCATTTAGAAAGAAACAGGTCATATCCAGCTTGTGAGGGCTGGGGTGACCTGTTTTGCGTTGCTTGGGAATAGCTGGCGTTTAGTTTTTTAATATTTCATTAAGTTGTTTCGAAATCAAAGGAAACACGGTATACTATAAGCAGCAGTAAAAGTGATGAAAATGTGGAGAAAGAAGAGGAACATATCATGTTAGAACAGTTATTACATATAGATGGGCAGATTTTATTATGGATACAGGAGTATCTGCGATTCCCGGCACTGACTTCTGTGATGAAGGATATTACGAATCTTGGAAATGCGGGAATCTTATGGATTCTGATAACCATTGTGCTTTTGCTGGACAAGAAGACGAGAAACGTAGGCTATATGTCGGCACTGGCATTAATTGGCTCGTTAATTGTAGACAATATTTTACTTAAAAATCTGGTGGCAAGAACCAGACCCTATGAAGTGATTGATGGATTGAAGCTTTTAATTGAAAAGCAGTCAGATTATTCTTTCCCATCGGGACATACCGGAAGTTCTTTCGCATCCGCAATTGTATTATGGAAAGAGCTTCCTGGAAAATATGGAGTAATGGCATTAATTGTAGCTGTTCTGATTGCATATTCACGGTTATATGTAGGGGTGCATTATCCATCGGATGTGTTGGCAGGAGTGGTGATTGGAACCGTACTGGCGTTAGTTTCGGTATGGCTGGTAAAAAAGATTCAGGGGCAGAAGAAACTTGTGAAGTAAGAGAAACATTTCTGAACTAGAGACAAAAATGGAGAATGATAGGAAACAGAGAAGAGCCAGAAAACAGAAAGCAGACTCAAAGCAGGAGGAGAAGGATGGAATTACAGCAGGCGGTGGAATTATCAAAGCGGGTTCAAAATGAAATCAAAAAAAGCGTAAAAGGAAAGGATGATTGTATCAGGAAGGCATTCTGTGCAATTTTAGCAGGAGGACATATTTTAATTGAAGATGTACCGGGAGTGGGAAAGACAACGCTGGCACTGGCTTTTTCGAAGGCATTGTGCCTTGAAAATCACAGAGTACAGTTTACACCGGATGTACTGCCGGCAGATAGTTTGGGATTTTCTATGTATGATAAGGAGCAGGGCGGCTTTTATTATCATCCGGGTGCAGTCATGTGCAATCTGTTTTTGGCAGATGAAATCAACCGTACTTCTCCAAAGACCCAGTCAGCCCTGTTAGAGGTTATGGAAGAGGGAAAAGTGACGGTAGATGGCATCAGTCATCCGGTTCCGAAACCATTTCTTGTAATGGCAACCCAGAATCCGAAGGGAAGTGCCGGGACACAGATGCTGCCGGAATCCCAGTTAGACCGTTTCATGATTTGTATGAGCATGGGATACCCGGATTTGAAAAGTGAGATTGAGATTGCCAAAGGAAAGAGCATCGGACAGAGCTATGAGAGCATAGAAGGTGTGATGACAGGGGCGCAGCTGCAGGCAATGAAAGAAACCGTAGAAAATATTTTTATACATGACAGAATTTATGAATATATGATGGCGCTGATTCATGCCACCAGAAAAAATCCTTATATTGAGCTGGGCGTCAGTCCGCGTGGAATGGTGGCACTGACGAAAATGGTGCGTGCCAATGCATTTTTAAATGAGAGAGATTATGTGATTCCGGCTGATGTGGAGGATGTTTTTTATGATGTCACAAAGCATAGAATCGTATTAAATACCAAAGCACGGGTCACCGGGGTGTCCGGGGAAGCAGTTCTTGAAAAAATTATGGAAGATACCACAAAACCAACTTCATTTAAGGGAAAAGAGTAGCCTATGGCAACAGGACTGATACTTGTACTTATTGTTGGTGCATTAGGATATCTTGGAACCATTTATACCAGCCCGGCATTGATACTTTTGTCGATTTGCTGCGGAGTAATGCTGTTTTTAGGCTATGGCTATATTTTTTATATGATGCTTCGGGTAAAATGCCGGATTCAGATTCCGATTATTATGGCAGAGCAGGAAGAGGGCGTTATGCTCTGTGCGGTGACGGAAAACCGGAGCAGGCTGCCATTGCCGAAGGTAGTATACCGGATGGATTACCGGAATTCTTTTGGCAGGAAAAAAAGAATATTATCCATACAGGCGGCAGCAGATGCAAAGAGCAGCAGCCGGATGAGCATGGAGGTAGCAGCAAAAAGCAGTGGAAATTATACATTCCGGCTGGTTCGGGTTAGATTTTATGGTCTGCTTGGAATCGGCTATCTGACCAGATATGTGCGCTATGAGGAACGGCTTTCCATTATGCCAAAGATAACACCTGTGATGATAGAGGTGGGATTAGCTTCCCGGTATTTTCAGGGAGAAGCAGAAGTATATGATGATAAGACCGGCGGAGATGATGTATCGGAGGTATTTCAGATCCGTTCCTTTCAGCCGGGAGATAAAATCCAGAATATTCACTGGAAGTTATCAGCAAAAGAAGATGAGCTGATGGTTCGGGAAAACAGTCTGCCGATGGGCTGTCCGGTGGTGATTCTGCTTGACATCAGCGGAGGACAGAAAGAGACGGAGAAACAGAGAAACCGCTTTTTTGAAATGGTGATTTCGATTTCTTTTGGACTGGTGGAAAAACAGTGTCCTCATTATATCGCATGGTATGATGAAAAGGAACATGACCTCATCCGGGTAAGGGTAGATAAAGAAGAGAGGGTATATTATTTTATTCTGCTTTTGTATGGCGCAGTTCAGAGCCGGGAAAAGATGGATATTGCACTTTTATATCAGGAGAAATACCGGGGTGAGACAGCAGTTACAAAGATAGAAATGAACCTTGCAGGAAAACTTATTGTGGCAGGAACGGAAGTAGAAGATTTTGCAAAAGCGGAGATTAGAGTATGAGAAAAAAGAAGAAAACTTATGCATCGGTTATGAAAAAGACTGGAAATATACGGTATTCGCAGAAAGGACGGCGGGCAGGAAAAATTGCATTGCCGCCGCAGGTCATGCGTGTGGGAATGCAGAGCCTGCTGGCTGTGCTTTGGGAGCTTTCCATGTTCTTTATATTTGGAGACATCTTTCTGACTAACCGGTTTGGAAAGCCTGCATTGATATGGGTTTCTGTTTCTGCGGCAGCATTGACGGTTTCTTTTTCCTATTTTAAGAAGGCGGACAAGTGGCTGCTGCCCATGGGAGAACTGCTGGTGGGACTGGTGCTTAGCTGGAAAGAGCTTTACCCGGGGCTGGCAGGACTGATCCGGCTGGTAGTGCAGAAAATCAATATGTACTATAATGTGCAGATTGTATCCGGATTTGAACGGTATCTTGATTTAAATCCGGTGGTAGCAGTAACAGCATGGCTGTTAGTTATCTTGTCTATTCTGCAGATTTATTTTCTGGTGGTAAGAAAACGGCTGGCTGGAGTGTTGATTCCACCGCTACTTCTTATAATGCTGGATTTTGCGGTGGGCTATGCACCATCAAAGCGGGCATTGATTTGTTTCTCACTGGCTGCGGCAGGAAGCTTTGGTTACCGGGCTGCCGGCCGGGTGGAATTAAAGCAGTTGGAATATCTAAGGCAGAAAGCAGTATGCCTTTTTCTGGTGGTGGCGGTAGTTGTTTCTTCGCTGGTATTTAGAGTGGCAGAACCGAAAGCCAAAGAAATGGTGGCAAGAAGAAGTGAAATTGAAAAAACTGCGCAGGATATGGTAACAGAAGTGGCAATGACAGCTGCCAATCTTTTGGCAGAAATTCCTTTTGGTAAAGATATTTTCTCCTTCCATCAGCCGGGACGGGTCAGCAATATGGCACCGGAATTTGAGGACAAGCCGGTTATGGAAGTGACTGCTTATCAGATACCGGATGATACGGTATATTTAAGAGGTTATGTAGGCGATTATTACAAAAATGGAAGCTGGAAGACTTATGATTCCAGTGATTTTGTGACTGCCATGCAGGAAGTGGACAGCAGCCTTAAGGAACAGACCGCGGGACAGCAGGTACAGAATATTCTGGCATATACCCAGAGCTATTATACCTATTACTGGGATACCATTTACCGGGTGCAGTATTTTGATGAGAAAGACCCCTATGCATACCTGCCATACTATACGTTGGCAAGCTATTATCAGGATGAACGGCAGTCCGCCGGGGTTCTTATGGATGGAGACCGTACTGTGCTCCGGAATGGCAATGACGTTCTGGAAGTAGACGGAACCATAAGAAACAGCATGTCACATCTTTATATGAATGCTTTGTTTACTGCAGATTTGGCAGATGGTGCTTATGTGGACCGGAATGAGACACTGAGCAAATCTGAAGTAAATGAAATTATAAAGAATATGAATAGCTGGCGGTATGATTTGGCTGGGTTTAACAGCAAATTACCGGAAGACGAATGGGCATTTATAAAGAAATATAATAAGTATACGGAAAAGTATACGTATGTGCCGGAAAATCTCACAAGAATCCGGGAACTGGGAAATCAGTTGGAAGCGGAGTATGAAAGAGATTATTCGGATTTTGTAGATAACCGATTTACTGTGAATGGTACTTATTATGATAATATTTATAACTTTAAGGAAATCTATGCAGTCTATCTGGTGAAACGGGAACTGGCGAAGTGTAACTATAATCTGGATTTGGACAATGTGCCATGGGGACAGGATGTAACAGAACATTTTCTGTTTGATACGAAGGAAGGCTTCTGCCAGCATTTTGCCAGTGCGGGAACACTGCTTCTGCGGCAGATGGGAATTAAGGCACGGTATGTCAGCGGCTATGCTGTAAGTACATCGAAGTTTAAGAAGGACAGTGATGGTAATTATACGGCAGAGGTTCTTGATAATCAGGCACATGCCTGGACGGAAATCTATATAGACAGTGTTGGCTGGGTTCCGGTGGAAATGACGCCGGGAAATAAAACCGGCATTGACCGTCTGGAGATTCAGCAGGAAAGTGACAGCATTACCATCCGGATGAATGATGGCAGAACAGCAGACCTAATTACGCTGGAGCGAAGTGATTATCAGGACAGTTCCAAAGATGACAGTCAGTCGGATTTATCCGGCAGCGGAATGCCAAATACGGAAAATCAGAATACAAAAAATCAAAACACAGAAAGTCAGGATACAGAAAACCCGGATACGGAAAATCAGGGCACGGAAAACCGGAATACAGAAAATTCCATGCAGGATGGCAATAAGGCAGGAAAACAGAATCAAAAGGGAAGCCGTTTAAAGTTCATTTTGATTGCTGCGGTAATCATCATTCTGCTTCTTGCAGCAGGTATCTGGTATTATTTAAGAGAGATAGAAGGAAAACGGAAGAAGGGAACACATAGTTACAAGCGTATCATCCGTTGGAATTCGAGCCAGATTTATCGCATTTTACGGCTGAAGGGCATTGTAAATGCAAAAGTACAATCCGACCGGACATTCAGGGAACAGCTTTTAAATTATGGGGGCTGGAGCATGGAAGAAAAGGAGCGTTATCTTCAGATTCTTGAAGTGGCAGCGTATAGTCATAAGAAACTTACCAGAGAGGATGTGCAGTTTGTACAGAAGCTTTACCGGAAACTGAAAGAATAAAAAGAGAAGCTTTGCAAAAAAACAACAGCCGCGCCAGTGTATACACTGATACGGCTGTTGCGATGGCATTATACGGTTTCCGGTTCGTCGTAATCAACACCAAAGGTTTCTACGGTAACGGTTTTCATTCGCTGGTCTTCCATTGGACGGTCGCTGTAGTCGGTTGCAACTTCTGCAATTTTATTTACCACATCCATGCCTTCGATGATTTTACCGAAAGCAGCGTAAGCACCATCTAAGTGTGGAGCATCCTTATGCATGATAAAGAACTGGGAGCCGGCAGAGTTTGGCATCATGGAACGAGCCATGGAAAGAACGCCTGCAGAATGCTTTAAGTCATTGGCAAAGCCGTTCTGTGCAAATTCACCCTTGATACCATATCCTGGACCGCCCATTCCGGTTCCTTCCGGGTCACCACCCTGAATCATAAAACCGTTGATGACACGATGGAAGATAAGTCCATCATAAAATCCCTTGTTGACAAGGCTGATAAAGTTATTTACTGTGTTAGGAGCAACCTGCGGATATAATTCCGCTTTCATAATATCTCCGTTTTCCATTTCAAATGTAATAATAGGATTCTGAGCCATTGTAAGATACCTCATTTCTGTTCATTGAATTCATCCTGCATAACAGAATGTAGTTCTACTATAGCGGAAAAAGGCTTTTTTGTAAAGAAAGAGAGAAGGAAATATGTGTCACTGGAATACTGTAAACTGGAACTGTATCATACGAAAAGAAACATTAGAAGAAAAACTTTCTGAAGAAGAGAAACATGCATTTCGCCGTCTGCAAAAAGAACTGGCAGAGCAGAAAAAAGTGGAACTTCTTTTTACAGATGCTGATATGGAAAAAGATATCACATTTTTCCTGAGAGGACATCATATAAAGCCGGAGGAATGCATGCTGCTTGCAACAGAACCGGAAGAAGTGACATGGGCGAAAAAGGATGCAGATTCTGACTCAGACCAGCTTACCATCATTGGCTATGAAGTACCGGATTTTCCCAAACAAGTGCCTTTAAACAATGTGGATATGCTGCTTCTTGGATTAGAAGAAGTGGACATGGAATTTTTACTGCGGACGTTTCAACGGAAACACCATCTGCCGTGGCGGATATTAGAGACAAAGCGGTGCTATCTAAGAGAGATTACGTTAGATGACATGGATGATTTGTTTGAATTATATAATAAGAAGGGAATCACCGATTATATCGAGCCCCTTTACGAAAGGCAGGAAGAGGAGGAGTACCAGAGAGCATATATTGATAATATGTATGGCTACTATGGGTATGGCATGTGGCTGGTAAAGGAAAAGGACACCCACCGGTTGATTGGAAGAGCAGGAATCGACTATCGCATGCTGGGAGAAGAAGAAATTATTGAGATGGGTTATGTGATTGCGCCGGAATACCAGAGGCAGGGTTATGCGTATGAGGTCTGTCAGGCAATCATGGGATGGGTAAAAAATAATCTTGATTTTCGAAGAATTGACTGTCTGGTGGAGCCGGGGAATGAAGCATCGGTGGGGCTGCTTCATAAACTTGGCTTTCAGGAAACAGAGAGGATAAAACAGGATGGAAAATTATTCCGGCATTTTCGCTATTTTTATCCGGAATTGGAAAGTTAAGCGGCAGGAGCCCATTTTTATACATAATATAAATCTTTTCTTCATATATAGTACAAAGCGAAATTGTATCCGGAGCATGATATAAATAAGTTACGGATGCAGGCGCAGAGTAC
>ERZ506753.2074-NODE-2074-length-10442-cov-3.970540_pt1 | contig 10442 bp, 6 predicted proteins | sample MGYA00513044_ERZ506753 | MGnify/ENA metagenome assembly ERZ506753 | reverse complement strand
TGCCGTCGCGGCCGGTGCGGCCGCCCAGCAGGATGACCACATCGTCGGGTGCGGGCACCTCCCGCACCACGTTGTGGGCGGGCGCGGCACCCACAACGGCGCCCAGCTCCAGATGCTTGGCCACATAGCCGGGGTGGTAGAACTCGCTGACCATGCCGGTGGCAAGGCCGATCTGGTTGCCGTAGGAGGAATAGCCTGCGGCGGCGGTGGTGGCCAGTTTGCGCTGGGGCAGCTTGCCCGCCAGCGTCTCGTCCATGGGGGTACGGGGGTCGCCGCAGCCGGTGACGCGCATGGCCTGATAGACATAGGCCCGGCCGGAGAGCGGGTCGCGGATGGCGCCGCCGATGCAGGTGGCCGCGCCGCCGAAGGGCTCGATCTCGGTGGGATGGTTGTGGGTCTCGTTCTTGAACATGAGCAGCCAGTCCTGCTCCTCGCCGTCTACATCCACGGGAATGTGGATCGAGCAAGCGTTGATCTCCTCGCTCTCATCCAGGTTGGGCAGTTCGCCGCGCTTTTTCAGCACCTTTGCCGCCAGCGTGCCCACGTCCATCAGGGTCTGGGGCCGCTTGGCGGCCTTCTCCTCGCCGTAGACCTCCACACGGTCGGCCAGATAGGCCTCGTAGGCCTTGCGCACATCGGGGTCCTGAATGTCCACGCTGTCGATGTGGGTGCCGAAGGTGGTGTGACGGCAGTGGTCGGACCAATAGGTATCCACCAGACGCAGCTCGGTGATGGTGGGGTCGCGCTTCTCCTCGTCCTTGAAGTAAGTCTGGAGGAACTTCAGGTCGTTGAGATCCATGGCAAGGCCATAGTCGCCGATCATAGCGGCGAGCCCCTCCTCGTCCTTGTCCCGGAAGCCCTCCAGCGTGATGACGCTGGTGGGGATATCGTAGCTCTGAACCAGCGTTTCCGGCTTGTCCATGGAGGCCTCGCGGGTCTCCACCGGGTTGATGAGGTAATGGCGGATCTTGTCCATATCCGCGTCAGTCAGCTCGCCCAGCAGCACATAGATGGCGGCACAGCGGACGATGGGCCGCTCGCGCCCAGGAGGTAGACCTTGGCGTAGGCGATGAGGGGGCGGTCCACGCCGGACTGGAGCTGGATGCACTGGGCGCAGGAGTCCGCCCGCTGGTCAAACTGGCCGGGCAGGGACTCCACTGCCAGAACGGAGTGCTCCCCGGTGATCTGGGGCATCTGTTCATCATAGAAGGCGTCGCACATGGGTTCGGAGAACACGGTGGTGCGGCTCTTCAGATAGACGGGATAGTCCACGCCGTCCACGTCATAGCGGTTGAAGATGCGCACGCCCTTCAGGCCGTGGATCCCCAGCTGTTCATGCAGCTCCTGAAAGACCTTGTTGGCCTCCACATCGAAGCCGGGGCGCTTTTCTGCAAAGCAACGAAACACAAAGTTCATTTTTTCTCTACCTCCTCGGCCTCCCGGGCCGGAAATTGCGCAGTTCAGGTAAGTTCAATGATGGCAGCCATTGCGCCCCGGGCAGTGCCCATGCGGCGGTGGCTGAAGAAGGTATTTAAATCACAGGCCGTGCAGGCCTGGCAGACCTCGATCTGCTCCGGTGGCACGCCGACCGACCGGAGCCACCAGCGGTTGATCCCCTTGAGATCCACATGGAAGCTGCCGTCGCCGTGATCGTCGATGAAGTCTGCCGCCGCATCGCCCAGCGCAGCGCGCACGGTCTCCGGCACGTCGGCGCGGGTCTCAAAGCAGCAGCGGGAGATGCCTGGGCCGATGGCGCAGTGCAGGTCGGCGGGATCGGTGCCGTAGACCTCGGCCATTCTCCGGGCGGTCTTGGCGGCAATGCCCAGCGCCGTGCCCCGCCATCCGGCGTGGCAGGCGCCGATGACCTGCTTCACCGGATCGTGCAGCAGCACCGGGATGCAGTCGGCGGAGTGGATGACAAGGGGCAGGCCGCGTTCATTGGTGATGAGCCCGTCCACGTCGTAGTCCCGCTCCCGATCCAGCCCCTTGCCCGCATCGGCGGAGGTCGCAATGCGGACATCGTCCTGATGCACCTGATGGGTGACGACCATGCGGTCGACGTCCGCACCGACGGCGGCGCAGAAGCGCCGGAAATTTTCCCGGACGCAGGCAGGGTCATCCCCCTGACTGAGCCCCAGGTTCAGCGTATCAAAGGGCGGGGCGCTGACGCCCCCAAGCCGGGTGGAGAAGCCGTGGACTGTCCCCAGCCCCTCCGCACGGTAGAAGGTCACGCCGGAGCGTGTCATGCGTTCAAATGACATTTCAGTCCTGCGTGGTGGTGTCGTCGCTGTGGTAGGCGGCGCAGGTGCACTTCTTCCACTTCAGGCCGCTGCCGCAGGGGCAGGGATCGTTGCGGCCGATCTTGATCTTCTTGCGCACCGGCTGCTTCTTCACGGTGCCGTCAGACGTGCCGGAGCCGGACTCGCCGGTGACCTTGGCCACGGCCTTGCGCTCCACGCGCTCCTTAACCCGGGTGATATAGATACGGCGGACGGTCTCGTCCTGAATGGCGGCGATCATTGTCTCAAACATATCGTAGCCCTCGCGCTTGTAGGCCACCACGGGATCTTCCTGACCGTAGGCGCGCAGGCGGATGCCCTGCTTCAGATCCTCCATGGCGTCGATATGCTCCATCCAGTATTCGTCCACGACCCGGAGCATGACCACACGCTCCAGCTCGCGCATCAGGGGCTCGCCCAGAATGGTCTCCTTCTGGTTGTAGATATCAAAGGCCCGCTCCTCCAGCTTGGCGATCAGCTCGTTGGCGCTGAGCTTCTCCAGCTCCTCGTCGGTATAGCTCAGCTCATCGGGCAGCAGGAACACGCCGCGGAACTCGGCGGTGGCATCCTTCCAATGCTCGGCCGTCATGTGCTTCTGCTCACCCATGGCGCCGTTCACGGCATTGGAGATGATGGTGCGGATCATACCGGCGATGGAGTCCTTCAGGTTGTCACCGGCCAGCACCTTGCGGCGCTGCTCATAGATGACCTCGCGCTGGGTGTTCATGACGTCGTCATAGTCCAGAACGTCCTTACGGGCCTGGAAGTTGCGGGACTCCACCCGCTTCTGGGCGTTCTCAATGGCGCCGGAGAGCATCTTGGCATCGATGGGGGTGTCGTCGGAGACACCCATCTTGTCCATGAGGCCCTGAATGCGCTCACCGCCGAACAGGCGGAGAATGTCGTCCTCCAGGGAGAGGTAGAAACAGGTCTCGCCGGGGTCGCCCTGACGGCCGGCACGGCCGCGCAGCTGGTTGTCGATGCGGCGGGACTCGTGGCGCTCGGTGCCCAGAATGAACAGGCCTCCGGCAGCGCGCACCTTCTCTGCCTCCTCCTCGATGACCACCTTGTGCCTGGCCTCGGACTCGGCAAACAGCTTCCGGGCGGCGAGGATCTCCTCGTTGTCGGTGTCGGCGTAGCCGGTGGCCTCGGCGATGACCTCGTCGGAGTAGCCGGCCTTGCGCAGCTCGGCCTTGGCCAGATACTCGGCGTTGCCGCCCAGCATGATGTCGGTGCCGCGGCCTGCCATGTTGGTGGCCACGGTGACGGCGCCCAGCTTACCGGCCTGAGCGATGATCTCTGCCTCCTTGTCGTGCTGCTTGGCGTTCAGCACATTGTGGGGGATCCCCTTGCTCTTGAGCATCTTGCTCAGAAGCTCAGACTTCTCGATGGAGATGGTGCCCACCAGCACGGGCTGCCCCTTGGCGTGGCACTCCTCGATGCGCTCGATGATGGCGTCGTACTTGGCCTTCTCGGTCTTATACACCCGGTCGGGATCGTCCATGCGGGCCACGGGCTTGTTGGTGGGGATCTCCACGATGTCCAGGCCGTAGATGGAGTTGAACTCGTCCTCCTCCGTCATGGCGGTGCCGGTCATACCGGAGAGCTTGTTGTAAAGGCGGAAATAATTCTGGAAGGTGATGGTAGCCAGCGTTTTGGACTCGTTGGCGACGGTGACGCCCTCCTTGGCCTCGATGGCCTGATGCAGGCCCTCGTTATAGCGGCGGCCGAACATCAGGCGGCCGGTAAACTCGTCCACGATGATGACCTGACCGTCCTTGACCACATAGTCCACGTCCCGCTTCATGATGCCCCGGGCGCGGATGGCCTGATTGATGTGGTGGTTCAGGGTGGTGTTCTCCGCGTCGGAGAGGTTGTCAATGTGGAAATAGGCTTCCGCCTTGGCCACACCCTTGGGGGTCAGGGTGACGTGCTTGCCCTTCTCCTCCACAATGTAGTCGGCATCGGATTCCTCGTCCTCCAGCGTCTTGTCGTCGGTCTCGGCGATGCGCTGGCACTTCAGCCCGGCCACAAACTGGTCCACCTGCTGATAGAGGGCAGTGGATTCCTCGCCCTTGCCGGAGATGATCAGGGGGGTGCGGGCCTCATCGATCAGGATGGAGTCCACCTCGTCCACGATGGCGAAGCTCTGGCCGCGCTGGACCAGATCCCGGTCGTAAATAGCCATGTTGTCGCGCAGGTAGTCGAAGCCCATTTCGTTGTTGGTGCCGTAGGTGATGTCGGCCTCATAGGCGGCCTTGCGCTCAGCCTTGGTCAGGCCGTGAACGATCAGGCCGACGCTCAGACCCATGAAGCGGTAGACCTTGCCCATCCACTCGGAGTCGCGCTTGGCCAGATAATCGTTGACGGTGACGATGTGCACGCCCTCGCCGGCCAGCGCGTTCAGATAGGCGGGCAGGGTGGCCACCAGCGTCTTGCCCTCGCCGGTCTTCATCTCGGCGATACGGCCCTGATGGAGCACGATGCCGCCGATGAGCTGCACCTGATAGGGGCGCAGACCCAGCACGCGGTCGGCGGCCTCACGCAGGGCTGCAAAGGCCTCGGGCAGGATGTCGTCCAGCGTCTCACCGTTGGCCAGCCGCTCCTTGAACCAGGGGGTCTTGGCCTGCAGCTCAGCGTCAGGCAGAGCCTTATACTCCTCCGACAGGCTTTCGATCTTATTCACGATCGGCATCAGCCGCTTGACCTCTTTAGTAGAGCTGGTGCCGAAGATCTTCTTCAGAATGTTCATTGCAACGTCCTTTCCGGCGCTCAAACCGGGCGCTCACGTTCATATCAATACAGGTTAGATTTTACCATAGCCCCTGCAAAAATAAAAGTATTAAATGTAAAGAAATCACCCGCGTTCCACTGGGGATCACGGGTGATTTGACGAATCACTTTTTCGCCTTGGCCGCCTTGTCGGAAGAGACCTTCACTGCGGTGGCAATGAGGTCAGCCACAGGGTTAAGCTCCGCACAGTTCAGCCCCTCCAGCGTGCCCTCTTCGCCCGCCACGGCGATCTCGCCGGAGAAGGGCACAGACACGGTGACACAGCCATGGGGCAGCTCATAGGCGCCGCTGCTGACACAGGAGTCGGCAAAGCTCTTGTTTTCCACATAGGCCACGGTGGGGCTCATGAGCATCATGCACAGATTGATGCACCGCTGCACCGCCTCCACAGACAGAGCACCGGGATTGGTGACGGCAATGGTGCCGTCCACCGGGAAGGTGGTGTAGAGATCCAGCGGGATATCGCCGCAGCCGGAGGGCATATCCAGCAGCATGACATCCAGCTCACCCCACTGGGTGGAGGTGTAGAGATAGTTCAGGATGTTGAAGGCGTCCACGCCGGGCCACAGAACGGGATCCATGGGCTTGTCCAGGATCAGATCGACACTCATGACCTCAATGCCGCTCTCGGTCTTGACGGGCAGGGGATTTCCGCCCTCGCCGCGATGCACCGGGCCGGAGATGTGCAGCATATGGGGAATGACGGCGGTGTAGATGTCGCAGTCCAGCACACCCACTTTCAGGCCCCGGCGGGCCAGCTCACCGGCCAGCAGAACCGTGACGCTGCTCTTGCCCGCGCCACCCTTGCCGCCGTTGACGGCGTACATCCGCTTGGCAAACTTGGGCAGCTGGGCGCTCTCCCGGTGGTCGCAGTCGGAGGAGCAGGACTCGCAGTTGCCGTGGCAGCCCTCCTCAAAGGTCTGCTCGATCTGGGCGTTGATCTCGTCGTACATATCCGGGGTAATATCCTTCCACTTGGAAGGATCGGTGATAAAACTCAGGTCGCTCATGGGCGAAAATCTCCTTTTATTATTTCATAGATGAATCAAGTATAACATAATTGCACCGTCGGCGCAACTTGAAGCGCGTGAAGTTCCCGATCATCGGCATTGCATAAAATGGAATCATTTGATAGCAGCAAATGGGGGGGGAGCGAAGGGAATAGAAGCTTTCCATATATGGTGTAGGGCGGGTGCTTGCCCCCGCCGTGCCATGCTGGCAGATTTGTAAAGGGTATCGTAAAAGGTATGCCGATGTGTGCAAGTGAGTACCGATCACGCTTGCATCTTGCCTGCAAGCTGTCCTATTGCGATAATTGCGGCCGTCCACGGCGGGGGCAAGCACCCGCCCTACATTCATGCCTGAAATTCTTTGCTCTGCTGTCATCCTGAACACTCCCCACCCTGTCATTCTGAGCGAAGCGAAGGATCTTACAGCACCGTTCTCCGACAAGAAGCATTCTGCTTGTAGAAGGTGTGCTGTAAGATTCTTCGGGCGCTGACGCTCCCTCAGAATGACATTGGCGGCAGTCTGTCTTTATTTTTTCCCAATTGACCGCCCCGTTTTCTGCAAAACGCGGAGCAGCGGACGGTCTGTTCAGGCCGTCCGCTGCTCACAGAGAGAAGGAAATGAAAATGAAGAAAGTAGATCGTGTGTTGAATTACCAGCTGCCCTGGCCGCCGTTGGAGTTGCCATTGCCGCCGAAGAAGTAGTCGAAGAAATCATAGGGCGACATACCGTTTCCGCCGGACTGGCCGTTGGAACCGTACTGATTATTGGAATCGGACTGGCCGGAGGAGCCAGACTGGCTGTTATCCGTACTGCCGGAGGTGTCCGGCTTGGCCTCGTCCAGCGTGACGGTCAGGGTGGTCGTCTCGCCGTCGCGCCACACATCCAGCGTCATCTGGTCGCCGGCGGACATCTTGTTCTTGGCGTTGACCAATTCCTCATAGTTGGTGATCTCCTCACCGTTCACGGCGGTGATGATATCCCCCTGCTTCAAACCGGCGGTCTCAGCGCAGGAGCCGGAATTCACGGAGTTGACGTAAGCGCCCACCACCATGTTATAGCGCTGCGCATCCAGCGCGGAGACGGTGGAAACGGTGATGCCCAGAGAGGGCTTGCCGGTAATGTAGCCGTACTGCATCAGATCGGCGATCTTGCCGGACACATCCGCATAGGGGATGGCGAAGCCGATGCCCTCGATGGTGGCAGTGCCGGAGCTGTAACCGCTGGAGGAATACTTGGCGTTGACGATACCGATGACCTCGCCGTACTGGTTGAACAGCGGGCCGCCGGAGTTGCCGGAGTTGATGGTGCAGTCGGTCTGCAAAACGTTGATGACGCTGCCGTCGCTCATGGTGATGGCGCGGTCAAGGGCGGACACCACGCCGGTGGTGGTGGTGTTGGCCAGCGTGCCCAGAGCGTTGCCGATGGCGGTGACGGTGTCGCCCACCTCGAGCTGAGCGCTGTCGCCCAGCACCACGGGGGTCAGGCCGGAGGCATCGATCTTCAGCACGGCCACATCGTTATCCGCGTCGCCGCCCACCAGAGTGGCGGCATAGCTGGTGGAGTCGGGGAAGGTGACGGCGATGTCGGTCGCGCCGTCAATGACGTGGTAGCAGGTCACGATATAGCCGTCCTCGGTGATGACGAAGCCGGTGCCCGCGCCGGTGCCGCTGGAGGTGGAAACCTGAATGCACACCACGCTGTTGGAATAGGTGTTGTAGATGTCGGCCACGCTCATGGCGTCACCGGCCTGCACCTTCTGGGTCTGGACATTGGTCGTGGCCGTGCGGTCGCTCTCCAGCACCGTGGAGGTGCCGCTGGCCGTGGAGGCCTTCTGGCTGCGGCTCGCCAGAGCCACTGCGCCGCCGCTGACGCCGCCGCCCACGATGGCGCAGGCCAGGCACAGGGCGATCAGCTTGGAGGGCGTCCAGCCCTTCCTGGGTTTCTTGGGCTTGGGGCCGTTGGGCGGGGTGGGCTGATGGGGTGCGCCGCCATAGGGCGGATTGCCATTGCCGCCGAAGTTTGCCGCATTGGGGCCGCCGAAGGGGGCACTGCCCGCGCTGCTGTAGGGGGCGGAACCATAGGGGGCGGAGCTTTCGTCCGCGCCTGTGTTGGGATTTACCGTAAAGGGCTCGCTGTGGGAGTTGGAAGCACCGGCGCCATAGGGGCTGCCGTGCCACTCACCGCCGCCGACGGCACTCTGAGCCGTCTGATTTTCGGGGGTCTGAGTGCCCTCAAAGCTCTTGCGCTCATCATCTGGGAACATAAAAAACACTCCTTTGATCGGGATGGTATTACTCGTTCAGGCTGATCGGAGGATCGTTTCCGATCTCTCTTCCTCTCAGCATGGCCATTGTATCCGGATAACCTTAAAACAGATTGAAAGGGAAAAGAACAATTTGTGAACAAGCTCCGCTTATCGAAAAAGGCCCCCCGCCTTTTCCGATAGAAGGCTTCATGCGCGGCTGCACTCGATTGCTTCACAAAAGTCGCACAGCCGCGCATGAGAAGTGTCATTTCCGAGGTACACGCCCCCGGAAACGACTAATTCAAATTTGTTCCACCGCTTGCGGGCGGTGGAATTCGGTGAAACCTCCCAGACTTGAAAGTCTTGCAACAAACAAGGCTCTGCCGCTGTTGCGGCAGAGCCTTATGATACAATCTTATTTTGTTACCCATGTGTTTGTGGCGGCGCAGGTCAGGTAGGCGGTGACGAAGCCGTCCAGATCGCCATCCATAACTGCGTTGATGTTGCTGGTCTCATAGCCGGTGCGGTTGTCCTTCACCAGCTGATAGGGCATAAACACATAGGAGCGGATCTGGCTGCCCCATTCGATCTTCATCTGCACGCCCTTCAGGTCGGAGATCTTCTCCGCATGGGCCTGCATCTGCAGCTGAACCAGCTTATCGCGCAGCATGCGGTAGCAGGTGTCCTTGTTCTGGAACTGGGAGCGCTGCTGCTGGCTGGACACGACGATGCCGGTGGGCTTGTGGATCAGGCGGACGGCGGAGGAAGTCTTGTTGATGTGCTGACCACCGGCGCCGGAGGAACGGAACACCTGCATTTCCACGTCCTCGGGGCGGATCTCCACCTCCACGTCGTCGGGCAGGTCGGGCATGACCTCAACGGCGGCAAAGGAAGTCTGGCGGCGGGCATTGGAGTCGAAGGGAGAGATGCGCACCAGACGGTGGACGCCGTTCTCCCCCCGCAGGTAGCCGTAGGCGTTCTCGCCGGTGACCATGATGGTGGCGGACTTGATGCCGGCCTCGTCGCCGTCCTCATAGTCCAGCGTCTCCCACTTGAAGCCCTGGCGCTCCGCCCAGCGGGTGTACATGCGGAAGAGCATACTGGCCCAGTCCTGCGCCTCGGTACCGCCGGCACCGGCATGGATGGTGAGCATGCAGTTCAGGTGGTCGTACTCGCCGGTGAATAGGGTGGCAAGGCGGGCCTTCTCCAGATCCTGCACCAGATGCTCATAGCCCTCTTCCACCTCGGGCACCAGGGACTCGTCCTCCATCTCCTGCCCCATCTCGCACAGGGTGAGCAGATCCTCCAGACCGGCCTCGCGCTTTTTGTGGTCGTCGATCTTATCCTGTAGATTCTTGATGCGGGTGGTGATCTTCTGGGCGTGGTCCATGTCGTTCCAGAAGCCGTCTGCCGCGCTCTCCGCCTGAAGCAGATCCAGCTCCTGATGGGCGCTCTCCAGACCCAGCGCCTCGGCCAGATCGGCCAGCGTGGGCTTCAGCGCCAGCAGCTTGCTCTTGTATTCATCAAATTGAAGGATGGCCATAACGATGTCCTTTCTCAATCACATAATTTTTCAAATATATATTATACTGATTTTCCCCGGCGCTGTAAAGAGAAAACCTGCACATCTTCAAATTTACAAAAAAAGAACCGCTGCAAAAGCAGCGGTTCTTTCAAATCATTTGCTGTAGATCAGCCGATGATGGCGCCGATCAGGTTGAAGGCCACGATCACACCGCAGAACACGATGGAGACAGTGGAGCACAGCTTGATCAGGATGTTCAGGGAAGGACCGGAAGTATCCTTGAAGGGGTCGCCCACGGTGTCGCCCACAACGGCGGCCTTGTGGCAGTCGGAACCCTTGCCGCCGTGATGGCCGGCTTCGATGTACTTCTTGGCGTTGTCCCAGGCGCCGCCGGCGTTGGACATGAACACAGCCATGGCGAAGCCGCAGACGGACACGCCGCCCAGCAGGCCCACGACACCCTCAGTGCCGAGGATCAGACCGGTGACGATGGGGACGATGATGGCCAGCAGAGCGGGAGCGACCATCTCATGCAGAGCGCCCTTGGTGCACAGGGTGACGCAGCGGCCGTAGTCGGGCTCAGCCTTGT
>ERZ506753.2073-NODE-2073-length-10448-cov-3.990282_pt1 | contig 10448 bp, 10 predicted proteins | sample MGYA00513044_ERZ506753 | MGnify/ENA metagenome assembly ERZ506753 | reverse complement strand
ACACCAAACAGGCTGGAGAACAGCTTGCCGCAGGCGGCGAAGCCGGAGGCGGTGTAGGGCACAAAGAACACCACGATAGCAACGGAGGAAATGCCCATCAGCAGGTGGCTCTTGTCCCGGAAGCGGTTCTCGAAGAAGTCGGGCACGGTGACGCTGTCCCCGCACACCTCAGTGTAATGGCGCAGGCGCTTGGCGACCAGCAGCCAGTTGAGATAGGTGCCGATGGCCAGACCGATGGCCGTCCACGCCGCATCGCAGATACCGGAGGCATAGGCCAGACCGGGAATCCCCAGCAGCAGCCAGGAGGACATATCGCTGGCCTCGGCGCTCATGGCGGTCACATAGGGGCCAAGCTGTCGGCCGCCCAGATAAAACTCGTCGGAGGACTTGCTCGCCTTGGAATAGCGGAAGCCCAGATACAGCATCATGCCCAGATAGGCCACGATGGCGATCAGAATACAGATGGTAGAGGAACTCATACATTCACGCTCTTTCTCTCGGGAATATTGACCAATATAGCAGGATATTTTATAGAACGCAATACAGAACAAACTCCGTACATTTTTATCAAATGTGCGGAGTTTTTCTTTATATTCCAATCATTACAAGCTGTACACTACATCAAATATCATCTGAAAGTTTTTTGTCAACAACCGACGCACGCAGGTGGGTGAGGAAAATAGGCATCATTTTCGCGGAATACTCCCGCAGAGAATACTCTCCACCGCAGATACACCAGTCGTACAGCAGCGCCCTCTCACACAGGGCATAGGTCTTGACGATCTCACCGGTGGGGATGTCCTGCCGCAGTTCGCTCCGGTCCTGCCCCTGCCGGGCGATCTGGCGCAGCAGGCGGTAATAGAGCCGGTCCCGATCCAGCAGGTGCTTTTCACCCTTAGTGGTCAGCTGAGCGGCGTACATCTGGGCCAGCAGCTCCACGGAAACCGTGCGCTCGATCATGCCGAACAGTTCCCGATTCAGATACATTAGAATATCAAAGGCATTCTGGTCGGTGTCCAGCGTCTCCAACAGCTCCTCGTACTTGTCGTCAAACAGGTAGCTCAGCGAGGAGAGCAGCGCGTCCTTGCCGTCAAAGTAGTGATAAAAAGAGCCCCGGGAGGTGCCGGATTCCTCGATGATCTCCTCCACCGTAGTGTTCTCGTACCCCTGCCGGTAAAACAGATCCCACGCAGCGGAGACGATCTTGCCCTTTGTGTTACGGTTTTTCTTTTTGGCCATTGTCTGCCCTCCGTTCTGTCCTTCTTGCGATATGATTCATTATAATAGACAGAATTCAAAGTGGCAAGTGGCGCATTTTCAACGGCTCCTCCTCTCGGAGGGAAGTTATCAGAAAGCACTTTTCGCATGGTTTTCGGCATTTGTTAGGATATACTTTGCATTTCAAATCTGTATAATAAAATTTGATATGACTGTAAAGGGGACTTTGACCCAATGAAATTCACGAAAATGCACGGGTGCGGCAACGACTATGTCTATGTGGACTGCACCGAACATATGCTCGCCGACCCCAGCGCGGCGGCCATTGCCGTCAGCGACCGCCACTTCGGCGTGGGCGGCGACGGACTGATCCTGATCTGCCCCTCAGACAAGGCGGACTTCCGCATGGCCATGTACAACGCCGACGGGAGCGAGGGCTCCATGTGCGGCAACGGCATCCGCTGTGTGGCGAAATTTGTCTACGACAAGGGGCTGACCGACAAGACCACCCTGAACATCGAGACAAAGGCGGGCATCAAGACGCTAGAGCTGACGGTGGAGGACGGCAAGGTCTCCCTCGTCAAGGTCAACATGGGTATGCCGGACTTCCGCGCCGAGGCGGTGCCCGTGGTCGGTCTGGGCCGGGACGTGCCCGGTCTGGGCGAGGGCGTCATCGGCCAGACCGTGACGGTGGCCGGGAAGCCCTGGACCATGACCTGCCTGAGTATGGGCAATCCTCACGCGGTGGTGTGGGTGGACGATGTGGCCGCTCTGCCGCTGGAGCAGATCGGCCCCGCCTTTGAGCACGCCCCCTACTTCCCCGACCGGGTGAACACGGAATTCGTGCAGGTGCTCAACGACCACGAGATCAATATGCGGGTCTGGGAGCGGGGCAGCGGTGAGACGCTGGCCTGCGGCACCGGCGCCTGCGCCAGCGTCGCAGCCTGCTACCTGAACGGCCGCACCGGCGCTCAGGTCATGGTTCACCTACGGGGCGGCGATCTGGCCGTGGAGCTGGGCGAGGACGGCTGCATCTATATGACCGGTCCGGCCACGACTGTATTTGAAGGAGAGATCAACGGATGAAAAGACTGATGGATCTGGTGGAGCGCCTGGACTACACGCTGATGCAGGGCACTCTGGAGCAGGATATTTCCGCATTGGTATATGACTCCCGCAAGGTGGAGCCGGGCTGCATCTTTGTCTGCGTAGTGGGCGCCGTCAGCGACGGCCACAGCTATCTGCCCGACGTGACCGCCAAGGGGGCTTCCGTTGTGGTCGTTGAGCATGATGTGAAGGTGCCCGCCGACGTCACCGTGCTGAAGGTGTCCAACAGCCGTCTGGCTCTGGCAGAACTGAGCGCCGCCTGGTTCGGCCACCCCGCCGAGAAGCTGACCACCATCGGCGTCACCGGCACCAAGGGCAAGACCACCACTACCTATATGATGCGCCAGATGATGGAGCACGCCGGGCTGAAGGCCGGCCTGATCGGCACCATTGAGATCATCATCGGCGAAGAGCACATCCACGCCGTCAACACCACTCCGGAGTCCTATCTGGTGCAGGAGTATTTCCGCCGCATGGTGGACGCGGGGCTCAAGTATGTGGTCATGGAGGTGTCCTCTCAGGCGCTGAAGCTGGAGCGCGTGGGCGGCTTTACCTTCGACTACGGCATCTTCACCAATCTGGAGGAGGATCACATCGGCCCCGCCGAGCACCCGGACATGGCCGACTATATCCGCTGCAAGGGTCTGCTGTTCCGGCGCTGCAAGCAGGGTCTGGCCAACGCCGACGCCGACTACCTCACCGAGGTCATGGCAGGCCACACCTGCGCACTTGAGACCTTCGGTCTGCACGACAACGCCGATCTCTACGCCGCGGACATCCACCGCGTCCAGCGGCCGGGCTATCTGGGCGTGGAGTACGAGCTGAACGGTCTGGAGCATTACCACGTCCGGGTGGACATTCCCGGCGACTTCACCGTTTACAACTCTCTGGCCGCCATTGCCCTGTGCCGCCATCTGGGCGTGGCGCAGGAGGACATTCTGGCCGCGCTGGATTCCATTCAGGTCAAAGGCCGTCTGGAGATCGTGCCCACCCCGGGCAAGTACACCCTGATGATCGACTACGCCCACAACGCCATGAGTCTTGAGGCCCTGCTGGTCAACATCCGCAAGTACGGCCCCAAACGCATCATCTGCCTGTTCGGCTGCGGCGGCAACCGGGCCAAGTCCCGCCGCTACGAGATGGGTGAGGTCTCCTCCCGGCTGGCCGACCTGACCGTGGTCACCAGCGACAACCCCCGCAACGAGGAGCCCATGGATATCATCAACGATATTCTGACCGGCGTCCACAAGGCCGACGGCGCCTATGTCACGATCCCCGACCGCAAGGATGCCATCCGCTACTGCATGGAGCACGGCCAGGAGGGCGACGTCATCATCCTCGCCGGCAAGGGTCATGAGGACTATCAGGAGATCCACGGGGTCAAACACCACATGGATGAGCGGGAGCTCATCGCCGACATTATTGCAGGGAAATAATATCAGCAATCCTGATCCAATGTAAAACCCGCGCGCCGAAACCCGACTTTCGGTGCGCGGATTTTCTTACACCCCATCCCGGGTCCAGATGCCGTTGTCATCGTTGCCTGGAACGTCGTCTGCCTTCCGTGCCTCCCGGGACGCGAACCGCCCCGGATGGGCGCGGGTGACGGGGCCCGGCCAGATCTGCGGGGTAAGCTCCCCGGCGAACTCCTCCCGCCGGCCGGGAAATTTCGGCCGCTCCTCCACACGTTTTTTCCGTTTCATGGCTTCCCTCCTTATTAGTCTAGACTACCCATTTCCCTTGCATTTATCCCGCGAAACCCCTTGCTTTTTTGCCGTCCCGTGTTATAATGCAGTTTGAGGAATTTGCCCGGTTTCCGGGCCAGATCAAACATGGAGGTGCAAACTATGGCTTACAAGATTACCGATTCCTGCATCATGTGCGGTGCGTGCGAGAGCGCATGTCCCGTGGGCGCCATCTCCGCCGGCGATACCCAGTATCAGATCGACGAGAGCGCCTGCATCGAGTGCGGCGCCTGCGCCGGCACCTGCCCCGTCGGCGCTCCTGTTCAGGAGTAATTCTTCGGGATTTGTTTAAAAGCAGAGCGGTTTCGGCCGTCTCTGCTTTTATTCATAATTTGCGAATATATTCGCTGTATATTCTATAAATATTCATCTGTATGCAAATCAATGCCGCTGTAGCTGTATATTTATGCAACTTGACTATTGTAACATTTCTTCGGCTGTGCTAAGATAACGCTACAATGATTCAAGACGCCGCGCAGCGGCGCTCACATAGGAGGAAAACATCATGGCTGATAAGCAGATCAAGAAAGTGGTCCTCGCCTATTCCGGCGGTCTGGACACCTCCATCATCATTCCCTGGCTGAAGGAAAACTACGGTGATCCCGAGATCATCGCCGTCTCCGGCGATGTGGGTCAGGGCACCGAGCTGGACGGTCTGGAGGAGAAGGCCCTCAAGACCGGCGCCAGCAAGCTGATCGTGGCCGACCTGACCGACGAGATGGTGGACGACGTCATCATCCCCTCCGTCATGGCCGACGCCAAGTATGAGACCTACCTGCTGGGCACCGCCTTCGCCCGCCCCATTATCGCCAAGAAGCTGGTGGAGATCGCCAAGGCCGAGGGCGCCGACGCCATCTGCCACGGCTGCACCGGCAAGGGCAACGACCAGGTGCGTTTCGAGCTGGCCATCAAGCGCTTCGCTCCCGAGCTGAAGATCATCGCCCCCTGGCGTGAGTGGGACATCGTGTCCCGCGACGAGGAGATCGACTACGCCGAGGCCCACAACGTCCCGCTGAAGATCAGCCGCGAGACCAACTACTCCAAGGACAAGAACCTGTGGCATCTGAGCCACGAGGGTCTGGATCTGGAGGACCCCTCCAACGAGCCCAAGTATGAGGAGCCCGGCTTCCTCGAGATGGGCGTCTCCCCCATTGACGCCCCCGATGTGCCCACCTATGTGACCCTGGACTTTGAGAAGGGCCGCCCCGTGGCCATCGACGGCGAGAAGATGAAGGCCAGCGACATCATCCGCAAGCTGAACAAGCTGGGCGGCGAGAACGGCATCGGCATCATCGACATCGTGGAAAACCGTCTGGTCGGCATGAAGGATCGCGGCGTCTACGAGACTCCCGGCGGCACCATCCTCTACTTTGCCCATGAGCAGCTGGAGATGCTGTGCGTAGACAAGGACACCTTGCACGAAAAGCAGAAGCTGAGCGTGGACTTCGCCGATCTCATCTACAACGGCAAGTGGTTCACCCCCCTGCGCGAGGCGCTGTCCGCCTTTGTTGAGAAGACCCAGGAGTATGTCACCGGCACGGTGAAGCTGAAGCTCTACAAGGGCAACATCATCCCCGCCGGCACCACCTCTCCCTATACCCTGTACTCCGAGGAGCTGGCCACCTTCGATGAGTCCGATTACGACCAGAAGGACGCCGAGGGCTTCATCAATCTGTGGGGTCTGCCCACCACCGTGCAGGCGCTGCGGGAGCAGGGTAAGCTGAAGTAATAAATTCTCGGAAGGGCTTCGCCCTTCCTGCGAGGGGATGCGTGATTTCATGGGCTCGATTTGCTCTGCAAATAGTCGCCCATGAAATCACGAGCAGTGAAAACAGCCGGAAATGAATTCCGTCTGTTTTCCAAATCTCATTTTATTTCGCACTCTGCGGAGTGCGGAACTCTGTGAGACACGCACTGCTGACAGTGCAAAGCTCTGTGAGACACCAATGGTTGCCACGCTGGAAAATGGAATATTTCCCGGCGTGGCAATCTTCACATTATCTCAAACGCAAAGGAGATTCCTATATGAAACTTTGGGCTGGACGCTTCCAGAAAGAGACCGACACGTTGGTCAACGACTTCAACGCCTCCATCACCTTTGACTCCCGGCTTTACAAGCAGGACATCACCGGCTCCATCGCCCACGCCACCATGCTGGGGGAGCAGGGCATCATCGCAAAAGAGGATGCCGACGCCATTGTCGCCGGACTGAAAGCCATTCTGACCGACATTGAGGATGGCAAGGTGGAGTTCTCCCTCGACAACGAGGACATCCACATGAACATTGAAACCATCCTGACCGAGCGCATCGGCGCAGCGGGCAAGCGCCTGCACACCGGCCGCAGCCGCAACGATCAGGTGGCCGTGGACTTCCGTCTCTTCGTCAAACAGGAGATCCCGAAGATCATCGATATGCTGCTGGATCTGGAGGACGTGCTGGTGAACAAGGCCAGCGAGAATCTGGATGTGGTCATGCCCGGCTACACCCACCTGCAGCGGGCACAGCCCACCACCTTTGCCCACTACATGATGGCCTATGCCAACATGATCCGCCGGGATATCACCCGCTTCGAGGACTGCATGGAGCGCATGGACGAGTGCCCGCTGGGCGCCGGCGCGCTGGCCACCTCCTCCTACCCCGTCAATCGTCAGCGCACCGCCGAGCTGCTGGGCTTCAAAAAGCCCACTGAGAACAGCCTGGACTCCGTGTCTGACCGCGACTACGCCATTGAGTTTCTGAGTGCCTGTTCCCTGTGCATGATGCACCTGAGCCGCTTCTCCGAGGAGATCATCCTGTGGTGCAGCTGGGAGTTCAAGTTCGTTGATCTGGATGACGCCTATTCCACCGGCTCCTCCATCATGCCCCAGAAGAAGAATCCCGACGTGGCCGAGCTGGTGCGCGGCAAGACCGGCCGGGTCTACGGCGATCTGGTGAGCCTGCTCACCGTCATGAAGGGCCTGCCTCTGGCCTACAACAAGGATATGCAGGAGGACAAGGAGCCGGTGTTCGACGCCATCGACACCATCGAGATGTGCATTCCCGTGTTCGGCGCCATGCTGAGATCGCTGACCGTCCGGCCCAAAAACATGGCCAAGGCGGCCGCCGGCGGCTTCATCAACGCCACCGACTGCGCCGACTACCTGACCAAGAAGGGCATGCCCTTCCGGGAGGCCTATATGATCGTGGGTCGTCTGGTCAATATGTGCATCCAGTCCGGCGAGACGCTGGACACCCTGACCCTGCGGGACTTCCGGGCCATCTCCAACCTGTTCGACGCCGACATTTACGACGCGCTGGAGCTGAAGCACTGCGTGTCCGAGCGCAAGGTATTCGGCGGCCCCAGCCACGGCGACGTGGAGCGTCAGATCAGCTACATCAAGGACTTTGTCGCCCAGCGCCGGGAGGAGCAGTAATGCGGATCGTCTATCAGAAAAATGAGCGCGTCGCCATTGCCGAGGCCGACGAGATCTCCCGCAAGGGCAGCACCCTTTCCGTTCTGCTCCGGGACGGCCGTACGCTGAACTTCCCCTTCCAGAGCGAGGATGTGCTCACCGAGTTTTTTGACGAGGTGATCGTCCCCGCCGGAGACAAGCCCATTCGCCTCCAGTTCACCGCGTTCGACCCCCGTATGAGCCAGATGTTCAACGAGTGGGACGCCCTTTTTGAAGATTAAATTTCCGGGTTTGCCGAAGCTATCAAAGCCTTCCCCTTGAGGGGAAGGTGGTGAGCGGAGCGAACCGGATGAGGTGGCGTCAAAGGGAAATCTGCCCTAGACCTGCCCCTTCATCAGTCGCCATACTACACCACAAAATCAGGTGATCCATATGAATCCTAAAATCTATATTGACGGTCAGGAGGGCACCACCGGCCTTCAGATCTACGAACGGCTGGGTGCGCGGCAGGATATTGAACTGCTGCGCATCGACCCGGACAAGCGGCACGACACGGAGGAGCGCCGCAAGTTTCTGAACGGCGCCGACCTGGTGTTTCTCTGCCTGCCCGACGCGGCGGCAAAAGAGGCCGTCGCGCTCATTGAAAACCCGGACGTGAAGGTGATCGACGCCTCCACCGCCCATCGGGTGGCCCCGGACTGGGACTACGGCTTCTCTGAGCTGTCCGCCGCCCACCGCGCCGCCATCTGCCGCTCCCGCCGCGTGGCCAACCCCGGCTGTCATGCCACCGGCTTCATCTCCTCGGTTTATCCGCTGGTGCAGGCCGGGCTGATCGCACCGGACGAATTTCTGACCTGTTTCTCGCTGACCGGCTACTCCGGCGGCGGCAAAAAGATGATTGCCCAGTACGAAGGCGCGGAAAAGCCCGCCGCCTTTGCCTCTCCCCGGATCTACGGTCTGAACCAGAGCCACAAGCACCTGCCCGAAATGCAGCAGGTCTGCGGTCTGACTACCGCCCCGGCCTTCAGCCCCATTGTGGACGACTATTACAAGGGCATGGCCACCACCATCGCGCTGCCCAAGGCCGCCGAGTCCGTACAGGAGGCACTGGCCGAGCACTACAAGGGCGCTCAGCTGGTGACGGTCCATCCGCTGGGCTGGGACGAGAGCATGGTCGCCGCCAACACCAACGCGGGGCTGGATACCCTCACCCTGATCGTGAACGGCAATGCGGAGCGCTGCACCGTCACCGCCCTCTTTGACAATCTGGGCAAGGGTGCTTCCGGCGCCGCCGTGCAGAACATGAATCTGATGCTCGGCTTTGAAGAGACCGCCGGGTTGAATTTATAAAAAGGAGCATTGCTATGAAGGAAATCAAAGGCGGCGTGACCGCCCCGCAGGGCTTCCGCGCCAACGGCGTCCACGCCGGTGTCAAGGCCGGCAGCGACCCTGCGAAAAACGATCTGGCCCTGATCTTCTCCGAGAAGGAGTGCACCGCCGCAGCCACCTATACGCTCAACCGCGTCAAGGCCGCCCCGCTCTACGTCACCATGGGCCATCTGGAGGATGGCACCGCCCGGGCCGTCATTGCCAACTCCGGCAATGCCAACGCCTGCGCCCCGTACAGCCATGAGTATGCCGAGCGCACCTGCGCCTCCGCCGCCGAGGTCACCGGCCTGAACAAGAACGACTTTGTGGTTGCTTCCACCGGCGTCATCGGTCAGACGCTGAACGTGGAGGCCATTGAGGCTGCGCTGCCCGCACTGGTGGACGGTCTGGGCAGCAGTGATGCCGCTTCCGACGCCGCCGCCACCGCCATTATGACCACCGATACCCGCAAGAAGGAGCTGGCCGTGCAGGTGGAGATCGGCGGCAAGACCGTCACGCTGGGCGCCATCGCCAAGGGCTCCGGCATGATCCACCCCAATATGGGCACCATGCTGTGCTTCATCACCACCGACTGCGCCATCACCCATGAGATGCTAGAGGATGCCCTGCGCAGCGTGGTCAAGCACACCTTCAACCGGGTCACCATCGACGGTGACACCTCCACCAATGATATGTGCGTGGTGCTGGCCAACGGTATGGCCGAAAACGCCCTCATCGAGTGGAAGGACGCGGGCTACTCTGCCTTCTATGCCGCCCTTGAGACGCTGTGCACCAACCTGAGCCGCCAGATCGCCGCCGACGGCGAGGGCGCCAGCCGCCTGGTCAGCTGCACCGTCACCGGCGCCCGGGGCGAGGACGTGGCGGAGCGTCTGGCCAAGAGCGTGGTGGGCTCCTCCCTGGTGAAGGCCGCCATGTTCGGCGCCGACGCCAACTGGGGCCGCGTGCTCTGCGCCATGGGCTACTCCAAGGCCCCCTTCCGTCCCGAACACGTCAATTGCAGCTTCCGCTCCGCCGCCGGGGAGATCCCGGTGTGCAAGGCCGGCGAGGCGCTGGACTTTGACGAGGACATCGCTAAACAGGTGCTGACCCAGCCCGAGGTGGAGATCCTTGTCTCTCTGAACGAGGGCGACGGCGAGGCCACCTGCTGGGGCTGTGATCTGACTTACGATTACGTTAAAATCAACGGTGACTACAGAACCTGACGGTTTCGTTCAAATGGCAGCGCCATTTGAACGAGCAGGCTGCATCTGAAACCGGTCTCGATTCGCTACGCGAAAAGTCGGCCGGTTTCAGATGAGATGGGAACCATTCGAGGTACACGCCCCCGAATGGTTCGGAATTTCAATTTCTTCCGCCGCCTGCGGGCAGCGGAACTCTTTGAGACTACACTAGGAGGCGCCCCAATGGCCTTTTCCCACATTGACAGAGCTCAGATCCTGGTCGAAGCCCTGCCCTATATTCAGAAATTCCACGGCAAGACCGTGGTCATCAAATACGGCGGCAACGCCATGGTTTCCGACGAACTGCGCCACGCGGTCATGAGCGACATCGTTCTGCTCCATCTGGTCGGCATTCATGTGGTCGTTGTCCACGGCG
>ERZ506753.2055-NODE-2055-length-10530-cov-4.067303_pt1 | contig 10530 bp, 8 predicted proteins | sample MGYA00513044_ERZ506753 | MGnify/ENA metagenome assembly ERZ506753 | reverse complement strand
GGCATTCAGGGTGATGCCGCTGCCGTAGACAATGCCCATGAGCAGCATACCGACCAGCACCACGGGGGTGGCCATGGCCTGACCGCCGAAGAACATCAGCAGGCCGGAGGCAATGAGCACGCCGTTGATCCCGAACATGGTGGCCTTCCAGCCGAAATGGTCCACCGCAATGCCGGTCAGCAGGCGGCCGAAGCCGTTGAACACGGAGACGAACAGGCCGACCGCGGCGGCAAGGCCGTAAAAAGCGCAGATATCAGAGGCATAGTTGACCACGATCATGCCGGAGGAGGAGCAGCAGATGTTCCAGAAGAAGTAGATCCAGAAGGTGGCCCGTCTGGCCATCTGGCCGGGGCCGATATCCATGGCGGAGGCGGTCTGCTTGGAGGCCGGAGCGGCGGGGAGCGCCACATCCGGGCCGGGGGCGTGGATAAAGCCGGAAAGCCCCGCGAAGATGACCAGATCCAGCACGGCGAACACCCGGAAGGTGCTGAACACGCTCATGACCTTCATGAGTGCGCCCGCCACGTTGCCCATGATCAGGGTGCCGAAGCCCATGCTCATCAGCAGCAGACCGCTCATCAGGCCGGTGCGGTCGGGAAACCAGGGCTGGATAGAGGTCTGAACTGCGTTATAGGCAATGCCGGTGCCCAGACCGGTCAGGCCGCCGTAGCACACATAGAGCAGGATGAGCGCCAGCTCCGGGTTCCCTGTGGGCAGGAAGGACACGCCCAGAAAGCCCGCGCCCAGCAGCGCGGCGGAGATCAGCACCTGCACCTGCTTGGGCACCCACTGGCTGATCTTGCCCGCCAGCACGCCGCCCAGGCAGAACAGGCACATCATGATGGTGAAATTCAGGTTGACCTGTGCGGTCGTCCAGGAGGGGAAATCCTTGACCAGATTGACCTTGAAAAAGGTCCAGGCGTACATGGAACCCAGCGCCAGCATCTGGACAAGTCCCACCGCCGCATAGGGTGCGCGGTTCACTTTTTTGGCTGTATTCAAATTGGTTTCTCCTTTCAGACGGCAGAAGGATCGCTTGCTGCGGCTTCTGCTTTTTTAAAAAAATAAAAAAATTCCCCCTATTCTACCCTGCAATGCGCAGAATGTCAAAACATTTCCGCATAAATTCAGACCGTTACAATAAAATGGAGTGAACGCTCTGTATGGTGGTGATGCCAATGGCCGGCCGGCCCTCTCTGTTTCGCTCCACGCTGATGCTCACCGGCGTAGGCGTGGCGAGCCAATTTTTCGGGTTTCTCTACCGGATCGCCATGGCGCGGCTGGCGGGGGCGGAGGTGCTGGGACTCTATCAGCTCATCCTGCCCGCCTATGCGGTCATCCAGTCCGTCTGCATCTCCGGCCTTGCGGTGGCGGTCTCCGTACTGTCCGCGGAGTTTTACGCCCGCGGGAATCCTGCCGCACTGGGGCAGAGCGTCTCCGCCGGACTGCGGGGCATGGCGGCCCTGTGGCTCCCGCTGGCGGCGGCGGTGGTGTTTCACTCCGAATGGATCGCCGTCCATCTGCTGGGGGACGTGCGCACCCGGTCGGGACTGCTGCTCCTGCCGCCGGTGATGCTGCTCACCGGGGTGGAAAATCTCCAGAAGCAGCAGTTTTACGGCATCGGCTCCATGCGTCTGCCGGCCGGAGTGGAGCTGGGGGAGCAGTTGCTGCGCTCGGCGTGCATTATCCTGCTTCTGGCCGTTCTGGACCCGGAACGGCCGGAGCAGGCCGCCGCACTCATCGTGCTCGGACTGCTGCTCAGCGAGCTCTTTTCCTCCGGCGTCCTCACCGCCGCCCGGCTGCATCGCGCCCGCCGCAGCTCCGGCGGAGTGCGCGTTCCCCCGGGACAGCTGCGCCGCCGTCTATGTGCCATCGCCCTGCCGGTGGGCTGTACTGCGCTGGCGGGCAGCCTGATGGGCGCGGCGACCTCGGTGCTGATCCCCCAGCTGCTGGCGCGCCATGGGCTGAGCGCGGAGCGGGCCATGGAGGAATTCGGCATCCTGATGGGCATGACCCTCCCACTGCTCATGATCCCCACCGCCTTTGTGAACGCCCTGTCGCTGGCGCTGCTGCCCCGGCTGACCCGGGAGCGGTCGCTGGGTCAGATGGGCGCGTTCCGTCGCACCGGGGAGAAGGCCATGCTGGCGGTGTGCTATGTGGTGCTGCCGCTCATCGCCCTGATCGCCGCGCTGGGGCCGGATCTGGGCGCGCTGCTCTTCGCCGAGCCCCGGGCGGGGCGCTATATTCTGCCGCTGGCGGTGGGCGTGGGGGCCGGGTGCTGCCACGCGGCGCTGGGCTGTATCCTGAACGCCCTGGGGAAGCAGAGTCAGAGCGCCGCCGTCAGCCTGTTCTGCGGCTCGCTGGAACTGCTGGCCACGGTGGTGCTGGTCCCCCGGCTCGGCATGGCCGGGTTTGCGGCCGCCTTTGTGGGCACCGGCCTGCTGGAGTGCGCGCTCTGCCTGCTTCTGGTGTGGCGGTACGCCGGGATGCATCTGGACTGCTACCGCTGCTTCTCCGCGCCGGTGCTGGCCGCCCTGCTGGCGGCTCTGCTGGTGCATCTGGGCTATCACCTGTGCCGGGACGCCGGGCTGGGGACGGTCTGGGCCGTGGCGGGCGGGATCGCCGCCGGACTGGGGGTGTACTGGTGCGCCATGGCGGCCCAGGGCATCCGCCCGCTGTGGGTCATCCGCAGCCCCTAGTTGCAATGCGGCGCGTTTTACGGTATGCTTGGTGACAGGTGAGACAAATGCAGAATTACAAGCTGACAATTCAATATGACGGCAGCCGTTACAGCGGCTGGCAGGTACAGGGCAACACGGAGCAGACCGTTCAGGGCAAGCTCCAGCGGGTGCTGGGGGCGCTGGACGGCGGCGAGGTGGAGGTCCACGGCTCCGGCCGCACCGACGCGGGCGTCCACGCCCGGGCCCAGATCGCCAATGTCAGGCTGCGCACGGAGCCGGACTGCGCCGCGGTGCTGGAATACTGCTGGACGCACCTGCCCCGGGACATTGCGGTCACCGCCGTGGAGCCCGCCCCGGAGCGCTTTCACGCCCGGCTGAACGCCAGAGCCAAGCGCTATGTCTACCGCATCTGGAACAGCCCGATCCCCAACGTATTTGAGCGGAAATTTCTCTGCCAGCAGACCGAGCCGCTGGACGTGGAGGCCATGCGCCGGGCGGCGGACCATCTGTGCGGCACCCATGATTTCCGCTCCTTCTGCGGCCTGCGCCGGTTCAAAAAATCTACCGTCCGCACGGTCACGGCCATCGAGATCGAGCGGCTCGGGCCGGAAGTGCGGCTCCGCTTCACCGGAAACGGCTTTCTCAACCAGATGGTGCGCATTCTGACCGGCACGCTGGTGGAGGTCGGACTTGGTCTGCGCACGCCGGAGGAGATGCCCGCCGTTCTGAATGCCCGGGATCGTTCCGCCGCCGGACGCACCATGCCCCCGGAGGGGCTGATCCTGGACGCGGTGTTTTATTGAATTTTTTGGATCGTGGAAAAGCAGGGAGTTCCGTTTTCGGCTCACGCCTCAGGGGGAAGCCGTTCGGGAAGCCCTGCTTTTCCGCACTCCCTCAGTTTATCCCCCGGGCACCTTCCTTTTCCACCGAAAATGTGATACGATAACTGTAATTACGAATTTCCAATGAAAAGAGGGACTTTCCGATGCTTGCCGGCAGACAGTATTTCACCCGGGCGGAGCAGGCCTATGACCGGGCGGTGGCGCTCATCCGCTCGCTGGATGAGACGTTCCAGTCCGACGCCTTCCGGGACGATCCCGGAGAGCGGTACGACTCCACCGTGACGCTCTATCAGTTCGACGTCATTTTGCAGGCCATCCTGTTGCAGATGGCCCTGAGCGACGGCGTGTTCCACCGGCTGGAGCGGCGGCTCATTGACCGGATCACCCGTTACGGCGACCTGCTGGTCTACCTGCGCAAGGCCACGAACGGGGCGCTGGCGCTGAGCTGGGAGAAGATCGACGGCCTGAGTGCGGAGACAAAGCGGGAGCTGGCCCGGCGTCTGCCCGACATTCTGGAGCGCACCTGCAACAGCTTTGTCCACCCGCTGGCCGTGGCGGACGGCATGGTGGACTCGGTCGACTTTCTGGAAAAGCTGGAGAATGAGCTGCAGGAGATCGCCCTGAGCCTGAGCAATATCGACGGCGTGCGCCGGGAGTCGGAGCGCTCTGCCTACGTTGAAATGCTGGAGCATCTGCTCACCCGCCGCTGGAAGCAGATGAAGGAGGCCAGCCTTGCGGAGGCGGAGGGCTGAGCGCGGGAAAAGAGGTCGAACCGGGTCGAAAACTGCCGCGGGAGCGGCAGTTTTTCCGCCGGTTCGGAAGGCAAGAAAACCTTAATAAATTCCCCCGGCCCCCGGCCTTGCGTTCCAACTCCGGAGTGGGCTATAATAGAATTGTTACGAATGTCGAAAAAGGGCGAGGCGCGCAAAAGCCGCCCACTGTGGAAGCCCTTCCTTATATTATATTGAGCCATATCATGCACCCACTGCATTCAAGGGAGATAAAAGAGAGCATATGAAACGATTTTTGAGTCTGGGCCTGGCACTGGCCCTGATTTTTTCCATTGCGGCGCTGTCCGGCTGCGGCCAGACAAGCACCGGCTCCGAAAGCGCCTCCGGCAGCGCTGCCGGCGCCTCCGCGTCCTCTTCCGGCGAGGAGGAGAAAAAGCCCGCCCTCTCCGGCGGCGCCGCGCAGGACTCCGCTTCCGCTGAGGGCGCGGGCACTGCCGACGACGATGCGAACGCCGCCGTGCTCACTACCGTCCACACCCAGGAGTACGGCACCTGCACGAACTTTGACAGCGATGAGAACAACATCAAGCTGCGCCTGAACTATCCGGACGGCGACATCGACGCGCTGGACAACGCCTTCCTCGACTGGGCGAAGCAGACCGCCGCGGACTACCAGAACGAGCAGGGCGGCAGCGGGGTGGCCGTGTCTCTGGCCGCCAGCTACGACAGCTTCAACGTCAACGCCCGGGTGGTCAGCCTTGTGGCCACTGCCAGCATGAACCACTCCCACAGCGCCCTGCCCGCGACGAAAACGGCCACGTTCAATGCCGATCGGGAGACGGGCAAGCTGCTGGTGTTCAAGGATCTGCTCAAGGACGGCGGCGAGACCGCCATCCGCCAGCTGTGCGCCGATGCCGGGCTGGACTCCACCCGGACCGACCTCTTCGACAACTGGCTGCTGACCGCCGCCGGGCTGCGGCTCTATCTGGACGGGGAGCAGGCCGTTGAGTTCACCTATGCTCAGCTGCGGGGGATGCTGGCCATTCCCAAGCCCCCCCGCACGATCGACCCCAGCAAGCCCATGATCGCCCTCACCTTTGACGACGGCCCCAGCCAGAACACCTCCCACATCCTCGACCTGCTGGAGGAGTACGACGTCCGGGCCACCTTCTTCGTGGTGGGCAACCGGGTCAGCAGCTATGCGGACACCGCCAAGCGGGCGGTGGCGCTGGGCAATGAGATCGGCATCCACACCTGGGAGCACGCCAAGCTGACGGTGCTCCAGCCCGAGGAGATCGCCTCCCAGATCACCCGGACGGCGGACGCGGTGAAGGAGTATGCCGGCGGCACCTGCGCGGCGGTGCGCCCGCCCGGCGGCGCCTGTGACGACACGGTCAAGCAGGTGGCCGGCCAGCTGGGCTATATCCTGGTCAACTGGTCCATTGACACGCTGGACTGGAAGACCCGGGATACGGACAGCACCTATAACGCCATCATGTCTCAGGCTGCGGACGGCGGCATCGTCCTCTGCCACGACCTCTATGAGTCCACGGCCAACGCCATGGACCGGGTCATTCCGGAGCTCATCGACCAGGGCTATCAGCTGGTCACCGTCTCCGAACTGCTCAGCTACAATACCGGCGGCGTGACCCCCGGCAATCTGTACAGCCAGCGCAAGTGATTCCTTACCCAATAAACGCCCCCGTTCCGGCCTTTTACGCCGGGGCGGGGGATTTTTTCATCTGCGGTCCGGCTTTCTTTTGCCAGAGCACGCAAATCATGCTACAATGGCGCTATCAACAGCCAAGGAGAAAACAACAATGTATGATGTGATCCTGTTCGATCTGGACGGCACCCTGACCGATCCCGGAGAGGGCATCACCAATTCGGTGGCCTATGCTCTGCGCAAGTTCGGCATTGAGGTGCCCGACCGGCGCGCGCTCTACAAATTCATCGGCCCGCCCCTCTACGAGTCCTTTATGAAGTACTACGGGTTCGACCGCGCAGGCGGCCTTGCGGCGGTGGAGGCCTATCGAGAATATTACCGGGACCGGGGCATCTGGGAGAACCGGGTGTATGACGGCATTCCGGCGCTGCTCGCCGAGCTGAAGGCGGCGGGGAAAACGCTGGTGCTGGGCACCTCCAAGCCGGAGGAGTTCGCCGAACGGATCCTGAAGCACTTTGCGCTGCGCCAATACTTCGATTTTGTCGCCGGTTCCACCATGGACTCCGCCCGGGTGGCCAAGGCGGACGTCCTGAAGTACGCGCTGGAGTCGCTGCACATCGCCCCCTCGGAACGGGTCGTCATGGTGGGCGACCGGGAGCACGACGTGCTGGGCGCCGAAGCCGTGGGCCTCGCCTGCGTGGGCGTCCTGTTCGGCTATGGCGACCGGCCGGAGCTGGAGCGCGCCGGAGCGGCAGAGATCGCCGCCGATGTGCCCCAGCTGAGGAAGATCCTGCTGGGGTGACGGCGCTCCCCGGCGCAGCGGAAGAGCCATGTGCGCCCCGGACGGACGCGGGCGGGACAAATCCGCCAAAAGCAGGCTGAATTTTCTATTGTCTGCGGGCAGTCCTTCCAAATCGGAAAAGCCCGTTGTTTTCCCCGCGGAATCCATTGACGCGGGCGGGGCAAACTGATAAAATAGTATTAACTATTGGATTTTTGTCAGAAGGAGGCTTTCCCATGTCTGTGAAATACATTTTTGTCACCGGCGGCGTGGTTTCCGGCCTTGGCAAGGGCATCACCGCTGCTTCTCTGGGCCGTCTGCTGAAGGAGCGCGGCCTGAAGGTGACCAACCAGAAGCTGGATCCCTACCTGAACGTGGACCCGGGCACCATGAGCCCCTATCAGCACGGCGAGGTGTTCGTCACCGACGACGGGGCGGAGACCGACCTGGATCTGGGTCACTACGAGCGCTTCACCGATGAGAACCTGACCGTCAACTCCTCCGTCACCTCCGGTAAGGTCTACTGGAACGTGCTGAACCGGGAGCGTCAGGGCGAGTACCTCGGCGGCACCATTCAGGTCATCCCCCACATCACCAACGAGATCAAAGAGCGCATTTACCGCATGGGCAAGACCAGCAATGTGGACGTGTGCATCACCGAGGTCGGCGGCACCGTGGGCGACATCGAAAGCCAGCCCTTCCTGGAGGCCATCCGTCAGGTGGGCCGCGAGCTGCCCCGGGAGGACGTCATGTACGTCCACGTCTCTCTGGTGGTCAGCATCCCCGGCTCCGGCGAGCTGAAGAGCAAGCCCACCCAGCACTCCTGCAAGGAGCTGCTGAGCATCGGCATCCAGCCCGACGTGATCGTCTGCCGCGCCGATCAGCCCCTGACCGAGGACATCCGCCGCAAGATCTCCATGTTCTGCAACATCCCCCCCGAGAACGCCATCTCCAACCTGACCGCCCCCATCCTCTATGAGGTCCCCCTCATGCTGGAGCAGGAGGGTCTGGCCGATGTGGTGGTCAAGCGCCTCGGTCTGGACTGCCCCAAGCCCGACCTGACCGCATGGGCCCAGATGGTGGAGCGTGCCAAGGCCGCTTCCGACACGGTGGAGATCGCGCTGGTGGGCAAGTACGTCGCTCTGCACGACGCCTACCTCTCCGTCGTTGAGGCGCTGACCCACGGCGGCATCGAAAACGACGTGAAGGTCAAGATCCGCTGGGTGGACTCCGAGCTGGTCACCGACGACAACGCCGAGGAGATGCTCGGCGGCGTGGACGGCGTCATCGTGCCCGGTGGTTTCGGCGACCGCGGCATTGAGGGCATGATCTCCTCCATCTACTGGGCCCGCGTCAACAAGGTGCCCATGTTCGGCATCTGCCTCGGTATGCAGATGGCCGTTGTGGAGTACGCCCGCCACGTCCTGGGTCTGGCCGACGCCCACTCCGGTGAGTTCGTCGAGAACGGCCCCAACCCGGTCATCGACTTGATGCCCGAGCAGAAGGACATCACCGACAAGGGCGGCACCATGCGTCTGGGTGCGTATCCCTGCAAGCTGACCCGCACCGATACCCGCAGCTATGAGGCCTATCAGGAGGAAGTCATCTACGAGCGCCACCGCCACCGCTATGAGTTCAACAACCTCTACCGCGAGCAGCTGGAGGCCGCCGGCCTGATCCTCGCCGGCGTCAGCCCCAACGAACGGCTGGTGGAGATCGTGGAAGTTGCCGACCACCCCTGGTTCGTGGGCGCCCAGTTCCACCCCGAGTTCAAGAGCCGCCCCAACAAGGCCCAGCCCCTGTTCCGGGAGTTCATCAAGGCCGCCAAGTCCTATCACAAGGGTTAATTGAATCACGGTTTCACCCCCGGTCGCTGTTTTGCTCAGCGGCCGGGGCTTTATTTGTGGGTGGAGTGAGAGAAAAGCAGACTGCCGCCCATCGCCGATTGCCACGCTTTGTAACCGCAAAAATCCCATGAAATCCGGTCTGCATCCCCTATTTTGTGGCGATGTGAGGAACAAATCCGGCAGAAACCCACATATAGCGGTTGACAAGCGCGGACATTTCTGTTACTATCTTTGTAACAACTTGTAACAGTTGTTTTCGTTTTGTATTCAATTACCGCCGGTTTGTAACAGAAAGGTGCGCGATCGAGATGCAGCAGAAAATGGAGTCCATCTTCCGCCGGGTGAAGGGACGCACGCTCATACTGATGAGCGCCGCCGTGATCGGCACCCTGGCTCTGAGCGTCGGCACCGCGCTGGCCGCCCCGGTCGGCACATCCCCCGTGTGGGTGCTCTCCATCAACGGCCAGGCCGTGGCCGCCTCCAAGGATGAGGACGCCCTGACCCAGCTCTATGAGGATGCCGTGGACTCCTACCGCACCGACTCCGTCTCCACCCTGAAGGTGCTCAGCGCCGTGCAGATCCGCCGCGAGGAGTCCGTCCTCGTGAAGGATGCCGTCGATACGCCGCTGTCCACCAAATCCGCCGTGCTGGACAAGCTGGCGGTGCAGACCATCTCCTCCGTCACCGAAGTCACCGAGATCCCCAGCCAGACCGTCACCGTGGAGGACGACAGCCTGTATACCGACGAGAGCTACACCGTCGAGGGCCATGCCGGGGAGCAGATCACCACCTATGACGTGATCAGCGTCAACGGCGTGGAGAAGCTGCGCAAGCAGACCGGCGCCGCCACCACCACCGTGGAGGCTCAGGACACCGTGACCTATGTGGGCACCAGGGAGCGCTCCGAGTATATCTGGCCCGCCCATGGCAATTACACCGGCAGCTACGGCATCGACACCATCAACGGCGCCCGCCGCAAGCACGCCGGCATTGACATCGCCGGTTCCGCCGGCTCCGACATCTGCGCCGCCCGGGCCGGTACTGTGGTCTACGCCGACTGGGATAAGGGCGGCTACGGCAATCTGGTGGTCGTGGAGCACGACAACGGCACCCACACCTACTACGCCCACAACTCCGCCATCTGCGTCAGCGTGGGCGACACCGTGGAGCAGGGTGAGAAGATCGCCGAGATGGGCTCCACCGGCCGCGTCACCGGCGTTCACTGCCACTTTGAACTGCGGCTGGGCAATTTTGAAGGACTCTACGTCGCCGCCACCTCCGATCCCATGGAATATCTGGATCTGAGCGAGCTGTAATCAGGATGATCGCATCCCCCCTGACCGCTTCGGCAGTCAGGGGGGATTTTTTCGATGATAGCGGTCGGCCTTTCGCTCCACAACCCCCGATTTACCCCTGCGCCGATCGCAGGATCCGGCCTCTCCAAAACCCGTTTGACATCGAACATTCATCGAACATCCACCGCATGAAAGTCCGTATGCGCCGTCCTGCAAGTCCTATAATCCTTGAAACAGAGTGTTTTCCACAGTTTGCACAGACTTATGCACACCCGGGTGCAAAAGTCTGTGTGGATAATCCGGTGCATGATGTGGAGAAATGCAAAAAAGTGACCAAAGCGGCCCCGTCGATTCGACGAAAGTCGACGCGCCTGACAGGGTTCGGGATTTTACGGTGCAAAAACTTGCCAAGCGGGTGCTTTGGTTTTATAATATATGATATCAGTCTCTCCGCCTTCCATTCGGGCGGAGCGTACAAGGAGGAACCCATATCATGGGAGAAAAGAAAAAATTCTATATCACCACGCCGATCTACTACCCCTCTGACAAGCTGCACATTGGCCACACCTACTGCACCGTGGCCGCCGACGCCATGGCGCGCTACAAGCGGCTTCAGGGCTACGACGTGATGTTCCTGACCGGCGCCACGAGCACGGCCAGAAAGATCGGAAGAGCAACCGTCTGAAC
>ERZ506753.2052-NODE-2052-length-10555-cov-3.584095_pt1 | contig 10555 bp, 11 predicted proteins | sample MGYA00513044_ERZ506753 | MGnify/ENA metagenome assembly ERZ506753 | reverse complement strand
CGCCGATGGAAAACACCCCGGTGCGGTTGCCGGTTACCTCGCAGCCGTTGACGATCTCAGCGCGGGCGGCGCCGATCATGCCGCGCACCAGCAGAGGATAGCCGTCGACATGGACGTTGCTGTGGTCGAAGCTGACGATATTGCGGTCGCCGATGCAGAAGGCACCGTAGCCCACCGCACGGGGGCCGGACAGCTCCACGTTGCAGTCCTTGACAAAGATATTGGCGGAGTCATCGCAGCCGTCAATGGAGAACACGCCCCAGCCGTTGGTCTTGAGGTCGCAGTTGGTGTAGTACACGGTGCCGTTGTCGCACAGCTGCACCAGGCGGTTGGTGCCGGTGACGGCAATGCCCCAGCTGAAGTCGCCCATCCAATCGGCGTCATCGGGGCTACTGTTCTCGATGCGGCAGTTATCCACATGGACAACGCTGTCGCCGCCGACGTGCACGGCGCAGCGGGTGACACCGTTCACGGTGAGCTCACTGTCCTGAATGGTCAGATGCACATTGTCAATGGCGGCAATGCCGGCGCCGGAGCCGATAAAGTCGTTATAGCCGTGGCCGTCCAGATCAATGTGGGCATCGGCGATCACATAGTCGCTGTCGCCAGTGACCAGAATGCCGTTGAAATTCTCCTCATCGCTGGAGATGGACACGCCGACGGCCTCGTCGCCGGTGATCACGCCACCCTGCACCAGAGCGGGCACGCCCTTGGCCTCGACGACCTTGTTGTCGGAGATCACGGCGGCCGTGCGGAACTCCTCACTGCGGCCCATCATCAGCATCAGGCCGTGGGGATCCATATGATAATTCTCCGCCACAGTGAGCACGATGTCACCATAATAAGTGCCGGCCTTCAGCTCATGGCCAACACCGTCCACCGTCAGCTGGACAAACTTGCCCTCGGGAGCGGTCAGCTTGGCTCCCTCCTTCAGCGTCAGCTTACACAGCTCGGCAGTTTCCTCCAGCAGCTGAACGCCGTCCACGATCATCTCGCGCATATAATCATCCTCCTGAATCTTATCTGTGAAACAAGCTCTCAAAAGCCTTTGTTTTCTATTTCACAGTAACCGATTCCTGCCAAACTGTAAAGCAACGAAATCGCCCGCGAGTACAACCAACCGTTACATTGCGTTCTTATTTGTTGTGATATTTCACAAATTCAGCAAGTTGTTTTTGACACATAGCAAAAAACGGGCAGATACATTTGTATCCGCCCGTTTGAGCTGCGTTATTCGCTGATTTAAATATCGACACGCTTGAGCCGTTTGGCAGCCTCGTCCACCAGATGACGCACAGCGCGTTTCCGGTTGTCCTTGCGGTAGGCCAGCACCAGTGTAACCACATGGCAGTCCGGATAGGCCCGGAAGGTCTTGCTGTTCAACATGGTGCAGTGCTCCAGCAGGAAGTTGACGCCCTGCATCTGCTCCACGGAAGCGCAGGAGGACAGAATGTTGTCCACCGGTATCAGTTTGTCCGTCGGGAAACCCATGGCCTCCAGGCGCACCTTCAACTGATTGTTTTCATTCTCCGGACTGGGGGAATAAAACACCCGCTCATCCCGGAAATCCAGATAATTGGCGTCCGGCGTGGCCTTGGGATGGTCTGCCGAGACCACCAGCATCTCCTGAAGCTGCTCCACCACCACATAATCCAGCTCGTCCCGGTTCTGGATCTCCGGCGCAAAGGTAAAGGCCACGTCCACTTCTCCGGCCTCCAGCCACTTCAGCACCATCCACGAAGGCGCGCTCTTATAGACCATGCGGAGACTGGGATTCTGACTCTGAAAGTCCCGCAGCAGCGACCGACCCACCTGCTGGAGATCCAGAAGCTCAGGCTGGCCGATGGCCAGCAGATTGTCCTGATTGGCCGTCATGCGCCCGGCTTCTGTCCGAGCGGCGGTGAGAGTCTCCTCCATATCCGTGAACGCCTTATAATAAATTTTTCCCACATCGGTCAGCACCAGTTTACCGCGCTCGCGGCTCAAAAGCGTGCACTCCAGATCCTGCTCCAGTTTGGCGACCTGCTTGCTGACCGCCTGCTGACTCAAAAAAAGCTGCTTTGCCGCCTCTGTAAAGCTGCCCACCCGAACCAGAGTCAGGAAGGACTTTACCGTCGTCTCATTGACCATTCTGAACCCTGCCTTTTCTTTTTATCTCCATGCCTTTTCCACCGTTCATTTTAGCCATTTTACCGAAAAACGGGCGAAAAAGGAAATTCAGATTTTAATATGACAGGCCGTATCATACCAAATACACAATAATATAGTGATATTTTAACACACCATTTTCAATCCTTCAAGTGCCCCATTCCGCCGAGTTTCTGTGCTTCAAACTGTAACACTCCGTTGTAGACACACGCTATTTTGTCGCTTTACTTCCCTCTTTTCTTAGGATAAAGTTAGTTAAGAAGAGTATTGCGCCGCTTTGTTCTGAAACGCCGCAAAAAATAAAGGCGAAAAGGTGCGATGTACATGGCAAAAACACCGGACGAACGGAGGCCCGGCTTTGACGGCATGACGACGATACGCTATAATGAAATAGAAAAGTATGTAACTTAAAAGGAGGTTTCTCTCTTATGAATCCCTATTATCCTCATCTGTTTGAACCGCTGACCATCAAGCGGACTACCTTCAAAAACCGTCTTTTTGTGGCGCCGCACATGATGAGCCACATGGACTTCAACGGCCGTCCCGATGAATCCATGATCGACTTTTACGCCGAAAAGGCCAAGGGCGGCTACGCCGTTGTCACTCTGGGCGACACCCCCGTTGACCGGGAGCACGCCGGCACCAACCCCCGCAGCTTCGCCTGCACCCCCGAAAACCAGCCCAAGCTGGCGGAGATCGCCCGTGCCATCCACGCCGGCGGCGCACTGGCCAGCCATGAGCTGAACCACGGCGGCATGGTCGCCTTCGCCGGTGCCAACCCCGACGCCGATCCCGAGGGCTGGGAGGCCTGGGGACCCGTCGAGATGCACAAGGTCGAGAAGGGCGTACTCCACGGCGAGCCCTACGAGGAGCGCATCGACATCCACGGCATGACCGAGGAGGACATGAACGTGGTGGCCGACCACTTCGCCGACTGCGCCGAGATCCTGAAGAACGCCGGTTACGACATGGTGCTGCTCCACGGCGGCCACGGCTGGCTGCTGGATCAGTTCATCTCCCCTCTATACAACACCCGTACCGACGAGTACGGCGGCAGCATTGAGAACCGCGCCAAGTTCCCCCTGATGGTCATCGACCGGGTGCGTCAGCGCTGCGGCGAGAACTTTCTGATTGAGTACCGCATGTCCGGCTCCGAGGAGATCGAGGGCGGCCTCACTCAGGAGGACGGCATCGCCTTCGCCAAGATGCTGGACGGCAAGGTGGATCTGATCCACGTCTCCGCCGGCCTGGATATTGAGGAGGCTCAGGCCGTCCACACCCATCCCACTATGTTCCTGCCCCACGGCGTGAACGTCCATTACGCCGCCGCCATCAAGGCCGCCGGCGTCAAGACCCCCGTCGTCACGCTGGGCGGCATCAACACCCCAGAGCTGGCCGAGGAAATCATCGCCGACGGCAAGGCCGACGTGGTGGCAATGGCCCGTCAAAGCATCGCCGATCCCTACTTCCCCGAGAAGGCCCGCCACGGCGACAACATGGACATCATCCCCTGCCTGCGCTGCCTGGACTGTCTCACCGGTCTGCACAACGGCAACAACCTGTCCTGCGCCGTCAATCCCCGCACCGCTCAGGAGTGCCGCTTTGACCGCATGAGCGCCCCCGCCAAGCGTCAGCGCAAGGTGCTGGTCGTGGGCGGCGGCCCCGGCGGCATGCAGGCCGCTGTCACCGCCGCACAGCGCGGCCATCAGGTGACGCTGGCCGAGGCCACCGACAAGCTGGGCGGTCTGCTGAAGTTCACCGACTATGACGATCTGAAGGTCGATCTGATGCGCCTGAAGAACTACCTGATCCATCAGGTGGAGAAGAACGCCATTGAACTGAAGCTCAACACCACCGTCACCCCCGAGTTCATCAAGGCCGGCGGCTACGACGCCGTCATTCTGGCCGTGGGCTCCACCCCCTCCCGTCCCCCGATCCCCGGTCTGGACGATCCCTCCGTGGAGCACGCCACCACCGTTTACACCAAGCTGGCCAACTTCGGCAAGAAGGTTGCCGTGCTGGGCGGCGGTCTGGTGGGCTGCGAGACCGGCCTGTATCTGGCTGAAAACGGCCACGATGTGACCATCATCGAAATGCAGAGCGAGATCGCCCCCGAGGCCAACTGGATGCACAAGGAGGGCATGATGCAGTCCTTCGCCAAGGCGCCCATCACCTGCCGCACCGGTCTGCGCGTGGCCCGCATCGAGCCGGGCAAGGGCGTCTATGCCACCAACGCCGAGGGCGGCGAGGAGTTCATCCCCGCTGACGGCATTGTCTACGCCATGGGTATGCGCCCCAACACCGGCATTGTGGACGAGCTGAAGGATGCCTGCATCGACACCATCGCCGTGGGCGACTGCGTCAAGCCCCGCAAGGCCCGCCAGGCCATGGAAGAGGGCTACTGGGCTGCGGTCAACCTGGCCTGAACCTGCTCGGAACGGATGGTGTCTCGTTCCACGAAGGCCCAAAGGCAGAACCTTTGACAGAAAGAAATACAGACCAGCGCAGCATATGCTGCGCCGGTTGAGCGCTCAAACAGCCGAGGCATCGTCCTCGGCTGTTTGTTTTTCCCCATTCCGCCGTCCGTGCGCAACTGAGGCGAGCTGAGGGCAGATGACAGAATCGCACATTGACATTGCCGCAGATCAGTGCTATATTTAACGCAATAACAAACCCTATATGTTAATAGGTATTTCTCCTTTATCTCGGAAAGAAGGGTGCTCTATGCATGAACTTTTTAACAGTGCCAAGGCGCTGCTTCCAGAATTGACCGCCTGCCGCCGGGAGCTGCACGCCCACCCGGAGCTGGGACTGAATGAGGTGCAAACCGCCGCATTCATCGAAGCAAAGTTGGATGAATGGCACATTCCCCACCACCGGGTGGGAAAGACCAATGTTGTAGGCGTTCTGAAGGGCGAACATCCCGGCAATCATACGATCGCCCTCCGTGCGGACATAGATGCCCTGCCCATTCAGGAGCTGAACGACGTCCCCTATCGCTCTCAGACCGACGGCGTTATGCATGCCTGCGGCCACGACGCCCACACTGCCTGCCTGCTCGGAGCGGCTCAGCTGCTCAGCCAACGCCGCGCGGAGTTCGGCGGCGAGGTGCGCTTTCTGTTTCAGAGCGCCGAGGAGATCGGCAAGGGGGCAATGGACCTGATCGACGCCGACGCCCTCAAGGGGGTCGAGCGGGTATTCGGCCTGCACACTGCTCACGAGATCCCCGTCGGCACCGTCAGCCTGACGCCGGGACTCAACAACGCAGCGGTCGACCGCTTTGTCATTAAAATTCACGGCAAAGCCGCCCACGTCTCCACCCCGGAGCTGGGGGCAGACGCGCTGTATATTGCAAGCCATGTTGTGGTGGCGCTCCAGTCCATGGTCACCCGGTGCTCCTCTCCGGTGGAGCCGGTATTGCTGGGGATCGGCCGTTTCCACTCCGGCACTACCTATAACGCGCTGGCCGAGGAAGCGGAACTGGAGGGCACCACCCGCACCATCACCCCGGAACGCCGCACCTGGGCCCGGGAGAAAATCAATGAGACCGCCGGAAAAATCGCCGATTTGTACGGCGGCACGGCGGAAGTTCTCTGGGAGGGTATCTGCTCCGCCCTCTACAATGATGCACAGGTCTGCACCGAGGCATCCGCAGCCGCCGAAGCCGCACTGGAAGGTGTTTCCGTCACCCATGACCGCCCCTTCTCACTGGGCGGGGACAACTTTGCCGAGTACACGCTGAAGGTACCGGGCGCCTATGCCTATCTGGGCTCCGGAAACGCCGACCTGCCCGGCACACGGAACGCCGCCCACAACGGCCATTTTGATATTGACGAGACCGCCCTGCCTATCGGCGCGGCGCTCTATGCGTCCTATGCTCTCTGGTGGCTGGGACAACCCTGAACGAAAAAGGAGGCGCTGAAGATGAACAATCCTCTGCGCTATCAGATCACTGAATATGACTGCGGCCCCACCTCTGTGCTCAACGGCATCAGCGCCCTGTTCCCCCGGGAAGTCATTCCGCCGGACATCCCCCGCTACGTCATGCTTTACAGTCTGGACGGCTGGGGCGAGGACGGCGTGATTGGCAAGACCGGCACCACTGCCACCGCCATGATGTTTATGAGCAACTGGTTCAACAGCTACGGCAGACTGGGCCGCATCCCGATCTCCAGCCATTTTTACACCGGCGCGCAGGTCAACATGAGGGAGGACAGCCCGGTCATGGAGGCACTCCACCGAGGCGGTGTCGTCGTTCTGCGGTGCTACTCCGATGTGGCGCACTATGTTCTGCTGACCGGCATTCAGGATGGACTGATTCAGACCTTCGACCCCTATTTCTGGGACGGCCCCTTTGAGGACCCCGGCATCCATGTGACCCATAAACACGAAGACAGCTACAACCGCCTCATCGAACCCCGGGTCTTTGCTATGGAGAGCTGGGGGACGGACGCCGACTTCTATGCCTGCGGCCCGAACGAACAGAGGGAGGCACTGGTGCTCTTCAATGAACACACAGTTCTGACCGCAGAAAGAACCGTGGAATATATTATCTGAAGCAAGTCAGGAGGAACCCACTATGATCCCCACACCCGAACAGGCTTACGAACTATTGAAGGAGTACAACGAGGGCGAATTTCACCTCAAACACGGATGTATCGTCGGCGACGTGATGCGCTGGTATGCCCTGGAACTGGGCTATGGCGATGAGGCCGACTTCTGGCAAACCGTTGGCATTCTTCACGATTTGGACTTTGAGCGCTGGCCCGAGGAGCACTGCACCAAGGAGCAGGAGCTCATGCGGGAAAAGGGCATTGACGAGTCCGTCATCCACGCCACCGCCAGCCACGGCTGGAACCTGACCGTGGACATCAAGCCGGAGCACGAGATGGAGAAGGTGCTCTATGCCGCCGACGAACTGACCGGTCTGATCGGCGCCGCCGCCCTGATGCGCCCCTCCAAAAGCGTAAAGGACATGGAGGTAAAATCGGTCAAGAAGAAATACAAGGACAAAAAGTTCGCCGCCGGATGCTCCCGGGCGGTGATCGAGCAGGGCGCCGAGCTGCTGGGCTGGGATCTGAACACCCTGATCGAACGCACGCTGGAGGCGATGAAGCAGAGCGACAACGTGGAGTAAGAAAAAAGGCCGGGCGTAATTTCTCCGCCCGGCCTCAGTTTATTAAAGCGTGAACGCGTTCTTATTCGTGTGCCAGCGCCGCGCCCAGCTTCTTGCAGCCGTCGATGGCATCCTCGTCAGGATAGCCGCAGCAGATCACACTGTCGCAGGCCAACTTGGCTCCGGCATTGGTGCAGGTGTCCTCCCACTGACGCATCCACTCACCGTCCCCCCAGCCATAGGAGCCGAACAGGGCGATGGTCTTGCCGGAGAGCTCCGGCAGGCAGGCGGTAAACATGGGCTCGAACTCGCTCTCCTCCAGCACCTCCGCGCCCATAGCCGGGCAGCCAAAGGCGATGGCGTCATACTGGCTCACCATGGAGGCATCAAAGGCCGCGCTGGGCAGCAGAATGGTCTCTGCACCGGCGGACTTGGCGCCCTCCTCCACAGCCTGGGCCATGGCCTCTGTGTTGCCGGTACCGCTCCAATAGATCACTGCAATGCTCATAATAAAAACCTTCCTTTCAAATTTTGCCGGTTCGTGTGTTCGCATAGGTTTGCTTAGACTAACCTATATTCAAAAAATTTTCAGCCCACCGCCAGCTGCTCCACGGTCTTACCGCATTTCAGCTGCGCCTGATAGGCACGGGTGCAGGCCCGGTACTGGGCAAACAGGCGCCTGGCCTGCTCTTCGTTGCCATATACCCGCCAATCGCCCACGCATTTGCTGCGCTTTGGGCCATAGTGAATGAACCCCTCCACGTCATCAGGGGGATAGCCTAAAAACAGGCCGATCTCGTGGGGAAATTCCTCCTGTGACCGCAGCTGCTGTATCAGTTTGACCACGCAGAGATCCGGGTCGCCCCACGGATAACCGCGATCCTCCAGCAAATGCGCCGCCACCGGGGCCGTCAGATCCCGCCCCAGTCGGCTTGGCCGATAGAGGTAGATGAGCGCTCTGCCCTGCTTGCAGCTCAGTGACAACACCCGCAGTCCCTTTGGCACCAGCACCCGGTTCATCGCCCGAATATCCCGGCGCAGTTCGTCCTCCGAATCATAACGATAGGAGAACAGGCTCCCCGTCTTCAGACCCGCCAACGTGGGGGAGCAGTGGCGGATCATCACTTCGTCGGACATGGCTCAGTGCGCGGCGTGAGTCTCCAGCACCCCCCGCAGCGCGGAGATGGAACTGGTGGGACAATGGGCGATGACAGTGGACAGGCCCTTGAGCTCATTCAGAGCGCTGCGCAACATCTTGTGGGACATCGTGCTGGTAAAGCAGACCAGCAGATCAGGACTGCCCAGCTTGTTTTTCAGGCTGCCGATGGGCTTTGCGAACACTTTCGCCTGACATTCATACTCTTTGCACAGATCCTTGTACTTGCGAACCATGCACTCATTACCACCCAAAATTACAACGCTCATAATAAGCTCCCTTCTTTCTTACGGTTAGTAATAGCTAACCAGCATTTTAAAACTCAGGCGCTGATTGGGTTCAGCGCCTAAGCCACGAACGATAGCTCTTCGGGATCTTGTCTATCCCGCGCAGACCTGCGGCTCCACTCCGGAGCACAGGGCCGTGTCTGCATCCGCGATGCGGGTGCACATCTCCACCACGCTCTCCAGCTTCAGCTCGGAGAGCAGGGCGAAAGCCGCCGCCAACACATCCTGCCGCTGGGGCAGGAACTGTGTAAAATGACGGCAGATTGTCTGGAAATACACCTGGTACCGGTCGGCGGTGCTGCGGCCCAGATCCGTCAGTCGGATCACGCCGTAGTGGGGCTTCTCCAACAGGCCCATATCCTTCATACTGTCCACCATGGAGTGGACACTGGGCTTGGTGATCCCCAGCGCCTGTGCCACATCGACACAGCGCACACCTTTCCCATCCCGGTCCAGATCTTCAATTGCCAGCAGATAGCGGATGTTTGCCGCTGTCAGGGCCGGGCCGCTGCTCATAATGCGCACCTCCATCTCTTTCCCGTCCGGCCGAAGCGGTTCCGCCTCGGCCGGACGCAGGGGATCAGTGCTTCACGTTGCAGCTTCCGCCGCAGCCCCCGCAGGAACCGCAGTTTCCGCCGCAGGAGGACTTGCCGGATCTTTTATCCTTCCGAATGGAGCAGACAATGGCGATCACCACAGCCAGGACGACCAGTCCGATGAGAATGGTGCCGATATTGGCCGAGAGCCATGCGATCATATGGATTCCTCCGTTTCAAGGTCAATTAGTCAGTGGGAGGTTCTTACACGTTGACGCGAACCTTCTTGCCATCGATCTTCTGAGTGGCAGGGCGGAACAGCAGGACGAAGAACAGAACGACAATGATGATGGCCACCACAGAGCCGATGCCGAAGTGACCGGTGAACATCTGGCCCAGCTGGTAGATGCACAGGCCGACCAGATAGGCGAAGCCGCACTGATAGCCGATGGCGATCCAGAACCACTTGCGGCTGTTCATCTCACGCTTGATGGCGCCCATAGCAGCGAAGCAGGGAGCGCACAGCAGGTTGAAAGCCAGGAAGGCATAGCCGGAGAGGGCGGTGAAGGAGGCAGCCATGTTGGTGTAAACAGAGGCCGCAGTACCGCCGTTGTACAGGATACCCAGCGTGCCGACAATGTTCTCCTTGGCGATCAGGCCGGTGATGGAGGCAACCGTGGCCTGCCAGTTGCCGAAGCCCAGAGGAGCAAAGATCCAGCAGACCGCGTTGCCGACAGTAGCCAGGATGCTCTGATCCAGCTGATCCTCAGCCAGCATGGTGAACGCGCCGTCCACGAAGCCGAAGTAGCTCAGGAACCAGACCAGGATGGTGGACAGGGTGATGATGGTGCCGGCCTTCTTGATAAAGGACCAGCCGCGCTCCCACATGGAGCGGAGGACAGTGCCCACAGTGGGCATATGGTAGGCGGGCAGCTCCATAACGAAGGGAGCGGGGTCGCCGATGAACAGCTTGGTTTTCTTCAGGATGATGCCGGAGCAAATGATGGCGGCAATGCCCATGAAGTAGGCGGAGGGAGCGACCCAGGCCGCGCCGCCGAAGATGGAGCCGGCGATCATGGCGATGAAGGGCAGCTTGGCGCCGCAGGGGATGAAAGTGGTGGTCATAATCGTCATGCGGCGGTCACGCTCATTCTCGATGGTACGGGAGGCCATAATACCGGGCACGCCGCAGCCGGTGCCGATCAAGATGGGAATGAAGGACTTGCCGGACAGGCCGAAGCGGCGGAACACACGGTCCAGGATGAAGGCGATACGGGCCATGTAGCCGCAGGCCTCCAGGCAGGCCAGGAAG
>ERZ506753.2051-NODE-2051-length-10556-cov-3.573374_pt1 | contig 10556 bp, 9 predicted proteins | sample MGYA00513044_ERZ506753 | MGnify/ENA metagenome assembly ERZ506753 | reverse complement strand
TCTGATCTCGAACTCTATTTCAAGCTGTCTGGCCTCATACTGCGTTCCGTGTTTGCGGTTGATGATAGAGGCGACAATCCCCCAGCGCCAGCCGTAGTGGCGGAGACGGACAACATCAAGATAGATCTCACGGGTCATGGCGGCGCTCCTTTCTATTGTGTGGGTCAAACCCGCAGGCATCTTTGATCTTGTATTTATAGTGTGGTCAAGATGGTGGATTGCATTTTTCGCATGGTTCGTAATTACGTTTTGCATCTTCCAGAGAAATTTCGATCTTACTCTTTTTCAAAGAACTGCAATTCCCCCGATGATACTTTTTTCCCGTGTTAGTAACATAAACCGTGATCTCAGCGTCATTGTTCTTTACTGGTGCGTCAGCGCCAGGTGCTTCAGACTCTTCGGTAACCGGTTCTTCAGATGTAATGGACTCTTCTTCGTTTGGCTTCTCAACTGGAGCCACGTCATTAGCTGCGTTTGCTTCGGGCTCAGATTCTCGGTCAGCTGGCGGCTCAGATATATCATCGAGAGCGCTGGATGCAGAAGTGAATGCCGTAGCTGCCGCAGAATTGTCCACTGATGTGCTTGCAGAAGATGCCGCTTTTTCGTCAATCACGGACACGACACTGGTGGAAGCACTAGTGTCAGAAGTTGATGAGTTCTGGGCAGTGCCGTCTTTGTCCGTTCCACCAAATGCCATGGCGCATACGGCTAAGACCGCGAAGCCGATCACAACCGGTTTTGTCGGTTTCTTCATAAATTTCATTCTTCCTCTCAGCTCTTTTTCACATACCGTGGGTTGACAGCCAGATTCTCGGCGTAGTCACCCAGCTCAGCACTCAATTCTGTCTGTATAGGCTCCGCCCGCTTGCAGAGCGTTATGATTTGATCCGCAGTTGCCTTTTATCACTTTTCATCCACTATGTGCCTTAATCATAACACAAACAGACTTGAAGTCAAAAAAATTATTCTGAAGGGGTGAATATAGTGTGTATGATTCAAGCACCTTAGGATTTCTTAGCAAAGAAGGAAGCGCGTGATGGATACGCCGGATTCAAACAGCTTTGAAGATCGGAATAAAATCTGGAGAGAAGCGTTCGGTGTACAGCTAAAAAGCTCTCGGGATTGACCCGGGAGTTTTTTAGCTCATTGCGGTACGGACTCGTATGGTCCTTAAAAACGTTGAAACTTTTATAGTCAGTTGCAGAAAATCATTTCCTTTTCCTGAGGCAAACATAGTAATTCTGCCTTACCGGATCTGGCCGTTGCCGTGAATGACATACTTATAGCTGCACAGCTCCTCCAGCCCCATGGGGCCGCGGGCGTGGAGCTTCTGGGTGGAAATGCCCATCTCACAGCCCAAACCGAACTCGCCGCCGTCGGTGAAGCGGGTGGACGCGTTAACATAGACCGCAGCGGAGTCCACACCGGCAATGAACTGATCCGCGGCGCTGGCGTCCTCCGTAACAATGGCCTCGCTGTGGCCGGTGGAGTGGAGCGCAATGTGCTCGACGGCCTGCTCCACGCTGTCCACCAGACGGACAGCCAGAATATAGTCCAGAAACTCCGTATCAAAGTCCTGTTCCCCGGCGGGTCTGCCGGGAATGAGCAGCGCGGAATCCCGATCAAGCCGCAGCTCCACCGGCGGCTTGCCCGCCTGTTCCCGCTCCTCGGTGAGCCGTTTCTGGAGCTTGGGCAGAAAGACCGGAGCGATGGCCCGGTGGACCAGACAGACCTCCTCCGCATTGCAGACGGAGGGACGGCTGGCCTTGGCGTTTTCAATGATGTTGACCGCCATATCCACATCCGCTGCCGCATCCACATAGACGTGGCAGATGCCGGTTCCGGTCTGGATGCAGGGCACCGTGGCATTCTCCACACAGGCGCGGATCAGCCCGGGGCCGCCCCGGGGGATCAGCAAATCCACATAGCCCACCGCGTGCATGAGTTCCGTCGCACTCTGTCGGGTGGTGTCCTCCACCAGATTGACGAAGGTGTCAGGCAGACCCAGTTCCACAAGGCCGGACTTCAACGCGGTCACAATGGCCCGGGCAGAACGGAAGGCCTCCTTGCCGCCCCGGAGCACGCAGACGTTGCCGCTCTTGAGCGCCAGTGCCGCCGCATCCGATGTGACGTTGGGACGGCTCTCATAGATAATGGCGATGACGCCCATGGGGACCGCACGCTTTTCAATGACCAGTCCATTGGGCCGCGTCACCGTGCGCAGGAGCTTCCCCACCGGGTCGGGCAGCGCCGCCACCTGTCGGATACCGTCCGCCATGGCGGCAATGCGCGTTTCATCCAGCGCCAGCCGATCCAGCATCACGTCAGACATGGTGCCCTTCGCTGCAGCCAGATCTTCCCGGTTGGCGGCCAGAATGTCCGCCGTCTGCCGCACCAGCTCGTCAGCCATGGCCAGCAGAGCCTCATTCTTCACCTCGGTGGACAGGCTGGCCAGCTTCCGCTTGGCCGCCTTGGCACCGCTCAGCAGTTCCATTGTGGTCATACGCGTTTCCTCCCGACAAATTTTGTTCCCACCGGCTTCCCCTCCACGATGTCGTAAAGGTGCTCCGGCACGGCACCATTGCTGATGACCATGCTCACGCCCTGCTCTGTGGCGATCTGCGCGGCGTGGAGTTTGGTCACCATGCCGCCAGTGGCCAGCTCAGAGCCCTTGTCTCCGGCCAGCGCAAAGATCTCCGGCGTCAGCTCCTCCACAACCGGAATAAGCCGGGCATTCGGGTCGTCCTTGGGGTTGGCGGTGTAGAGTCCGTCAATATCGCTGAGGAGCACCAGCAGATCCGCCTGACAGCAGGCAGCCACGATGGCACCCAGCGAATCGTTGTCGCCCACGGCGATCTCCTGGGTGGCGACGGTGTCATTTTCGTTGATGATAGGCAGCGCCCCCAGCTCCAGCAGACGGTAGAGCGTGTTCTGAAAGTTCTGCTTCCGGTCGGTGTGATCCAGATCATCGCCGGTCAGCAGGATCTGAGCCACAACATGGTTGTACTCCGTGAAAAGCTTGTCATAGGTGTACATGAGCTCGCACTGGCCCACGGCGGCGGCAGCCTGCTTGCCGGGCATATCCTTGGGCCGGCCTTTCAGCGAGAGCTTGCCCACGCCCATACCGATGGCGCCGGAGGAGACCAGAATCACCTCATGGCCTGCATTTTTCAAATCACTGAGCACCTTGCACAGCTTCTCCACTTGACGAATGTTCAGCCGTCCGGTGGAGTGTGCGATGGTGGAGGTGCCCACTTTTACTACGATTCTCATTGCTGTCCCCCACTTACTGCTTTCCCAGCGCCACGGTCTTTTCGTAAGCGGCGATAACGGCCTCCAGGACGGCGGAGCGGAACCCGTTCTGTTCCAGCGCCCGCACTCCCTGAATGGTGGATCCGCCGGGAGAGCACACCGCATCCTTCAGCGCGCCGGGATGGTCTCCACTCTCCAGAACCAGCTTGGCCGCGCCAACCAGCGTCTGAGCTGCATAGTGCTGAGCCTTGGCCCGGGGCAGACCGCAGGCCACCGCGCCGTCGGCCATGGCCTCAATGAAAGGATAGACAAAGGCCGGACCGCATCCGGAGACCGCGCTGCCCGCGTCGATCAGGCTCTCGCTCAGCTCATCAAAGCTGCCGGCAGCCTGCATCACGTCCACAAAAGCGGTTTTCTCCTCCGTCTCTACGCCCTCGGCGCAGTAAAGGATCATACCCTCACCGATGGCAGCGGGCGTGTTAGGCATGATGCGGATCACCGGGTAATTGCCCCCGGCCATGGCGCGGATGGTCCCAATCGTCAGCCCCGCTGCCATACTGACCAGCACAAAACGATCCTGCCGGGCACTCAGCACCGGGGCGAGCTCTGCCAGAAGGGCGCCCATCATCTGGGGCTTCACGCCCAGAAAGATCAGGTCGCACCGCTCCGCCACAGCCCGATTATCTGCCGCCTGACAGTTCAGCTCCGCCGCCAGCGCCTCCGCCTTGGCCGGCGTCCGGTTGGCGAGCAGGATATGCTTTGTCCGCTTGGCGCACGCTCCGGCCAGCGCGCCGCCCATATTTCCACAGCCCAAAAAGCCGATGTTCCGAAATACCATGAGAGAGCCTCCTCGTGCATATATTTATATGTTATCTTAATTCCCGCTCACCCCGAATGTCAAGAAATCCAGGCGCTTTTTCCGTTTTTGGGCGCTGTGCGGCATTTTCGCGCCTTTTGCTTTGCCGCTTTTGTCATTTAAACCAAAATACAGCGGACAGGGAATTTTTTCTTGACAACCCTGCCGGAAGGGCGTAAAGTAACGATAACAAAAGCACTGACGGAGACAGTAGCCCTTCAGGCCGAACGGCAAAGCGAACCGGGGATGGTGAGAGCCCGGTCCAAGTAGAAGAAGCGGTGAAGATCACTCCCGAGCTGCTGGCTGAACCCATTGGGCAGTAAGTCAGGCCGGCCTTTCCCCGTTACCGGAAACGCGTATGTTGGTATGTGTATCAGGTGGTATAACGTGTGCAGTTCTGCGCTCGTCCTTTTACAGGGACGAGCGCTTTTTCTTTTGAAAGTCCAATTTATTTTTATTTCGTCCGCCGTAGTGGACGAAATTCTGCGAAACCGGGAGCCTCTGCTCCTGTCGATAAAGCTTGAGTTTACCAAAGAAACGAGGTTTGAGCATGAAAAACATGACTGAGATCCGCTGGCACGGCCGGGGCGGTCAGGGTGCCAAGACCGCCAGCCTTCTGCTGGCCGACGCGGCCTTCCTGTCCGGCAAGTTCGTCCAGTCCTTCCCGGAATACGGCCCGGAGCGCTCCGGCGCACCCATCACAGCCTATAACCGCATCTCCGACGAGCGGTGCACCATTCACTCCAACATCTACGAGCCCGACTATGTGGTCGTGGTGGACGAGACCCTGCTGGAGACGGTGGACGTGACCGCTGGTCTAAAGGAGGAAGGCGCCATCGTCATCAACTCCGAGCGCCCCGCTGCCGAGCTGCGTCCTCTGCTCCACGACTATAAGGGCCGGGTGTTCACCGTGGATGCGGGCGCCATCTCCCGCAAGCATCTGGGGGCCTACTTCCCCAACACCCCCATGCTGGCCGCCATTGTGGCCGTCAGCCACTGCGTTGACCCGGAGGATTTCCTGCGGGATATGGAGTCCTCTTATCGACACAAATTCGCTAAGAAGCCTCAGGTTGTGCAGGGCAACCTGGACTGCCTGGCAGAGGCCATGAAGGAGGTCAAGGAGTAACATGAACAAGAAAGCATCTGAGATCAACGAATCCCTTCCGTGGCAGGAGCTGACCCCCGGCTGCGAGATCTACGAGGGCGGCAGCTCCCGACTCACCATGACCGGCGAGTGGCGCAGCAAGATCCCCACCTGGGATGCGTCCAAGTGCAAGCAGTGCCGGCTGTGCACCCCCTTCTGTCCCGATTCCTCCATCCCCGTCTCCGACGGCAAGCGGAGCGATTTCGACTACGACCACTGCAAGGGCTGCGGCATCTGCTATAAGGTGTGCCCCTTCGGAGCCATTGACTGGAAGGAGGTCCACTGACCATGAGCATTCGAGACAGACTGAGCGGCAATGAGGCCATCGCCACCGCCATGCGTCAGATCAACCCTGACGTGTTCGCCATGTTCCCCATTACCCCCTCCACCGAGATCCCCCAGTATTTCGCCCAGTATGTGGCCGACGGCAAGGTGGACACCGAGTTCATCTGCGTGGAGAGCGAGCACTCCTCCATGTCCGCCTGCATCGGCGCCGAGGCCGCCGGATGCCGTGCCATTACCGCCACCTCCTCCGCGGGCCTGTCCTTCATGAACGAGGTGCTCTATGTGGCCGCCTCCGCCCGCCTGCCCATTGTGCTGGCCGTGGCCTGCCGCGCTCTGACCGGCCCCATCAACATCAACCATGACTACTCCGACTCCATGGCCGAGCGGGACTCTGGCTTCATCCAGATCTACGCCGAGAACAACCAGGAGGCCTACGACAACTATCTGATGGCCCACCGCATCGGTGAGACGCCCGATGTGCGTCTGCCCGTCATGATCTGCGAGGATGGCTTCATCACCTCCCACGCGCTGGAGAACATCGAGTTGGAGGAGGACGAGGCGGTCAAGGCCTTTGTCGGCGAATACCATCCCGAGAACTATCTGCTCAAGCACGAAAACCCGCTGGCTGTCGGCCCCTACGGCACTTCCCCCTATTACATGGAGGCCCGGGTGGCTCAGGCTGAGGCCATGAAGAACGCCAAGCGTGCCATTCTCGACGTGGCCGCCGACTTTGAAAAGACATTCGGCCGCAAATACGGCTTTTTTGAGGCATACCGCATGGAGGACGCCGAGCTGGCCATCGTGCTGATGGGCTCCTCCGCCGGCACCGCCAAGGCCGCCGTGGACGAGCTGCGGGAGAGCGGCGTCAAGGCGGGACTGATCAAGATCCGCGTGTTCCGCCCCTTCCCCGGCGAAGAGCTGGCCGAAGCTCTCAAGAACTGCAAGGCCGTGGCTGTGCTGGACAAGAGCGAGGGCTTCAGCGCCTGCGGCGGCCCCCTGTTCGCCGAGACCGCTTCCGCCTGCATCAATCTGACCCAACGCCCCAAGATGGTGGACATCGTCTACGGTCTGGGCGGCCGCGACTTCACCGTGACACAGGCCAAGCGCGTGTTTGCCCGGCTGGAGAAGATCGTCTCCACCGGCGAGGTCGGCCCCCTCTATTCCCACATGGGCCAGCGTGATCTGAGAGAGGATGTGCAGTGATATGGCTTACAATCTGAAAGAACAAATGAGCAAACCCGAGCGTTTCGAGGCCGGTCACCGTCTCTGCGCCGGCTGCGGCGCGGGCATCACCTGCCGCGCCATGATGCGCGCCATGGAGCCCGGAGACAAGGCAGTCATCTGCAACGCCACCTCCTGCCTGGAGGTCTCCTCCTTCCAGTACCCCTTCACCGCATGGGATGACAGCTACATCCACGCCGCCTTTGAGAACACCTCCGCAGTGGCCGCCGGTGTGGAGAGCGCCTACAAGGTCATGAAGAAGAAGGGCAAAATCCAGGACAACTTCAAGATCCTGGCCATTGGCGGCGACGGCGGCACCTATGACATCGGCTTCCAGTCCCTGTCCGGCGCCCTGGAGCGCGGCCACGACTTCACCTACTTCTGCTATGACAACGAGGCATATATGAACACCGGCACCCAGCGCTCCTCCGCCACTCCCCGGTTTGCCAGCGCCACCACCACCCCCGCCGGTGTGGAGAGCGTGGGCAAGAAGCAGAACCAGAAGGATCTGACCCAGATCGTGGTGGCTCACGGCTCCCCTTATGTGGCTCAGACCACCTTCCTCGGCAACTTCAAGGACTTCCATGAGAAGGCCCACAAAGCCATCTACACGGAAGGTCCCACCTTTGTCAACGTGCTCTGCCCCTGCCCCCGGGGCTGGCAGTATTCCGCCGAGCTGCTGCCGGAGATCTGCCGTCTGGCGGTGGACACCTGCATCTGGCCCCTCTATGAAGTGGAGAACGGCGAGTACCACCTGACCTATATGCCCAAGAAAAAGCTGCCCGTGGAGGAATTCATGAAGCTTCAGGGCCGCTTCCGCCACTGCTTCAAGCCCGGCAACGAGTGGACCATTGAAGCCGCCCAGAACTATGTGGACGAAAAGTGGGAAGCTCTGCTGGCCAAGTGCAAGTAAAAGCAACTAAAATAAAACAAGGTCGCCCGGTTTGAAACCGGGCGGCCTTGCTGTTTCTATTGAACGGGTCTATTGAATGGAGATGCAAACGGATCATAGAACAAACCCAGGGCAGCTCCTCTGTTGTCGCCACCTCATCCGCTTTACTCAGCGCCTTCCCCTCAGGGGAGGCGCTGGATACGCACCAGAAACCGATCCGCTTTTATTTCGTCAAGCACAATGGATCTGATCACTTACCCGCGACAGTAAGCCCCTCCACCAGAACGGAGGGTGCGCCAAAGCTGGTGATACCGCCCGGCATAGGCACCTTCACATTGTCCGCTGCGGCAGTGATCTGCTTCAGCAGAGCGAAGAAGTTACCCGCCACGGTAAAGGACTTCACCGGCGCGGTCTTTTGGCCGTTTTCGATGAGGAAGCCCGCACTCTGGAGGGAGAAGTCGCCGGTGATGGCATTGGCTCCGGCGTGCAGGCCGCCCACAAAGTTGATGTAGACGCCTCGATTGGCCTTTCGGAGCAGCTCCTCCTCGGTGCAGTCTCCGGCGGCAACGTAGAAGGTAAAGGGGCGAATCGTCACCGGCGCGGCATAGGATCCCTTGCTGGCATTGCCGGTGGTCTCCTTCCCCGCCACTGCGGCGGTGCGCCGGTCATAGAGCAGGGTGGTGAGCACACCATTCTCCACCACATTCTTGCGCCGGGCCGGGGTGCCCTCCGCATCAAAGGGGATGGGCATGGCGCTCATCTCGCTCAAAGGATCGTCCACGATGGTGACGACAGGCGAGGCGACAACCGCTCCCTCCCGGCCACGCAGAGGCGAAAGCCCCTTCTGAGCGGTCTCCGCAGAGAAGGCAGTGCTGAAGGTGGCCAGCAGATCGCTCATCGCTCCGGCGGAGAACACCACCGGCCACGCGCCGGTGTCCGGCACGCCCGCACCCAGCTTGGCCCGGGCCTTATCCACAGCCTTTCGGGCAAGGGCGTCCGCATCCAGTGCGGCCAGACTGCCCACGGCAAAATCGTAATCGCTGTCCTTTTCTCCGCTCTCCTCTACCACCGGATTGGCAACCGCGCTGGTGACGGTGCGGTCATAGTGCAGATCCAACCCCTTGGAGTTCCAAATGCGGATGGTGCTGCGGCTGGCGGCCACAGCGCTCTCCGTGCCGTCCACCACGCTGGGATGGGCGGCATACAGCGCCGCCTGCACCATGCGCGCTTTCTGGATGAGCTGTGCCCCCTCGGGCAGGTTCTCGTGTTCTTCCGGGCAGTCTGGATAGCTCTGGCCGCCCTCGCCCAGAAAGACGGGATCGTCCTTCTCCAGCGTTTTGGCGTTGTCCACCGCCCGGCGGACAATATCGGCAGCGGACTCCTCGCTCAGCAGCTGTGTAGAGGCATAGCCCATCTTGCCGTCCACGATGCACCGGAAGCATACGCCTCCCTCGGTAGCGCTGGAAAATTCCTTGATCTCATCCCTGCCGAAGATATCCACGCTGATGCCGTCGGCAAACTGGAAGTAGAGCTCGTAGTCCGTAAGGCCGAGCTGCTGCGCAGCGGCGATCACCGTCTGCTGAAATGCATTCTGTTCCATCGTCTCTGCCTCCTTATCTTCCGCCCACAGTGATGGACGACACGCGGATCATGGGCTGACCCACATTGGTGGGGATGCTGCCGCTGGAGGAGCCGCACATTCCCTGACCCAGATCAAGCTCAGTGCCCACCATGTCGATCTTCTGAATAACATCCGCACCGCTGCCCACCAGGCTGGCACCCCGCACCGGCTCGCAGACCTTGCCGTTGCGGATCATATAGCCCTCGTTGACGGCGAAGTTGAACTCGCCGGTCAGCGGATTCACGGAGCCGCCGCCCATCTCCTTGGCGTACAGGCCGTACTCAATGGAACCGATAATGTCCTCATTGCGGTCGGTACCGGGAGCAATGTAGGTATTGGTCATGCGGGAAGTGGTCACATAGGCGTAGCTTTGGCGGCGGGCGCTGCCCGTGGAGGGCATCCCCATGCGGCGGCCGTTGAAGCGATCCACCATGTAGTTTTTCAGCACGCCATTCTCGATGAGCACATTGCGCCGGGCCGGGGTGCCCTCGTCGTCAATGTTGATGGAACCCCAGGCATTGGGAATAGTGCCGTCATCAATGGCGGTCACCTTCTCGTTTGCGATCTTCTGTCCCAGCTTGCCCGCAAACTGAGAGCAGTCATAAGCCACGGCGCTGGCTTCCAGTGAATGGCCGCAGGCCTCATGGAAAATGACGCCGCCAAAGCCGTTGTCGATGGCCACGGGCATGACGCCCGCCGGGCAGTAACCCGCACCGGCCATGGTGACGGCCTGCCGGGCGGCATGAATGCCCACTGCCTTGGGGTCGATGGACTCAAACATCTCCAGTCCCATGCGGCGCCCCGGGCGGCATCCGCCGGTCTGGGTCTCGCCGTTGATCTCCGCCACGGCGCTCACCATGAGCCGGGTGCGGATCTGGCGATCCTGCGCATAAAGTCCCTCGCTGTTGGCCACCAGAATACGGTGATCTACGTCGAGGAATGTACCGGTGACCTGACGAATGGCCTCGTGATACTCCTTTGCGGCGGCACAGCCCATGCGCAGAATGTCCACCTTGCGGGCATTCTCCACGCTGGCGGGCGCGATGCGGACAGGATGGATGTCGCCGAACAGCCGCTCGTTCAGCCGGATGTCCAGTTCTGCGGTTCCCTCTCCCAGCGCAGAGGCCGCCTGCTCGGCGCAGCGCAGAAGTCCGGCCTCACTGGTGTCCACCGTGGTGGCGCTGACACTGCGCAGCCCCTTGAACACCCGCACGGATGCGCCCGCGATCCGGGCGTCGGTCACATCGTCCACAAGGCTGTCCACCATGTCGATCGTGTGATTCAG
>ERZ506753.2036-NODE-2036-length-10623-cov-4.152252_pt1 | contig 10623 bp, 12 predicted proteins | sample MGYA00513044_ERZ506753 | MGnify/ENA metagenome assembly ERZ506753 | reverse complement strand
TAAGCATACCAATACCGCCATCGGAGCTATCTATTCCTTTGAGAATATTGCAAATACGCTTTCCGATATAAACCACCATAAATAGGACGGAAAAATTGTAGGAGGAGGTTTAGCAAAATGAAAATAATAGACATCAAAGGAAGTGCGAGAAAAGACGGAAACACCGCCACTATCATACAAACAGCTATTTCTGGCAGATAAGTATCCATCAAATATTACACCCTAATAACTATATGTGTATAATAGTAAAAGCCACCTGCATTTCTGCAAGCAGCTTTTACTTCGACCATTATGGTCTTTACATTATGCCTTTTTATAACCACATTTCGGACATATGCCGTTTTCGTTCAATGCAATACCGCACAACGGGCAACGATCAATATTGTTCTTCGTTTGGAATTCTGCCGAAGCGGCATTGACACCGCTGGTGAAGGTGATTTTGGCGATATTCAGCTTGTCCTTCAGCAGATCATAGACAATCTTGATCATGCCTTCAACGGTCATTGTTTCTTTGGTAACAACCAAGCGGCAATCGGGATATGCGGTCGCCAGTTCTGTCTGAAAAGCTGGACCTTTCATCTTGTTCTGTGGCGTTCCGTTTTTAATCCCCTGTTTTTCATACACATCTAAAACGGCAGGCAACAGCGGATCGTCCTCCCGCAGGATCAGTGCGTGGTCAAAGTTTTTCAAAACCTCCCAAGCGGTTTTCTGAATCTCGTTGCAGGGGAACACCATGTTGACGCCAGGCTCTACCGAATCTTCCACTTCAATGGTCAAAACTCCAGTATGACCATGCAGGTACTGGGCTTCACCCTTGAACCCATAGAATCTGTGTGCGTATTGCAGATCTAACGTGGTAATGCTTCTCATTTTAAATTCTCCTTAATCTGATATGTTTATAAGATTTCCTGTGTAGTGTAGACAAATATTAGTAGTTTTCACAGTTCAGTTCGAAATAGCTCTGTGGATGGTTGCAGGTAGGGCATACATCGGGCGCTGCGGTACCGACAACGATATGGCCGCAGTTACGGCACTCCCAAACCTTAACTTCGCTTTTGGCAAAAACTTCGGCCATTTCCACATTGTGCAGCAGCGCACGATAGCGCTCTTCATGATGCTTTTCAATGGCGGCGACCAGACGGAACTTTGCGGCCAGTTCCGGGAAACCCTCTTCTTCTGCAGTTTTGGCAAAGCCGTCGTACATATCCGTCCATTCGTAGTTTTCGCCTTCAGCGGCATGAAGTAGATTTTCAACGGTTCCGCCCAGGCCGTTCAGCTCTTTGAACCACATTTTTGCGTGTTCTTTTTCATTGTCAGCAGTTTTCAGGAACAAAGCGGCGATCTGCTCATAGCCTTCTTTCTTTGCTACTGAAGAAAAATAAGTGTATTTGTTACGGGCCTGAGACTCACCGGCAAAAGCCGCTTCCAGGTTTTTCTCGGTCTGTGTTCCGGCGTATTTGTTTGCTTTCGGCGTCTCCTCGATCTTTTCAAAGGAAGAAGCCGGCTGTTTGCACACAGGACAGATAAAATCTGCGGGCAGTTCCTCTCCCTCGTAGATGTGTGCGCATACTTTACATTTCCATTTGCTCATGATTTTTTTGCCTCCTTCGTTTATTATCGTGTCATTGCAGGGGAGCAGATCCAAAAGTTTCTTTGCCGCCTCAACCGGGAATCCGGCGGAAGGCGGATTTTCAATCCAGTTGCGGAGCAGGTCATGGGTATTGCCGCTTTGCGGCAGCATATAACCGGCTTCACGAAGCAGATCCTCATTTACCAGCCGAACAGATTTGGAAATAGCGGTCATCAAACGGTACAGGGAGTCGTTGTCCGCACTCTCGGCTAATTGTTTAGAAATCTTTTCCTGATCCGCCTTACTCTTTGCAAGCGTATGAGAGAGAGCAATGACTTGCTCGGCCTTTTTCTGCTGCGGAGGATACTCCACAGGAACCATAGAAATCGCCCCGCTGGGACAAGCGCCTGCACAAACGCCGCAGCCCAGACATTTGTTGACGTCAATAATGCTGTTTTCGGTATCAGTTGCGCCTGTAGGGCATACATATAAGCATAAACAATCTTTTGTGCAAAGACGCAGATTCCTTACGGCGATTTGTTTCATACCGCGACCCTCCTCTCTATCTTTTCAAACTTCCACGAAGGAACTTTGCAGACTGGACAGAGTTCCGGAGCAGAGTCCCCTATGTAAACGAAGCCGCAGACCGTACAGACCCATACATCGGTATTCTGCAAAAAGGCGTCGCCTTCTTTCTCCCAACGCTGCAGCAGCGTATTCAGAATTGTCGTAACTTTTTCTCCCCAAACGCAAATACGCTGTGTGCCACGATCGGAATTGGCAGCAGCGGTAGAGTGCAGAGCGGGATAGCCTCCGTTTAAATCCCTTTGAATCAATTCAGCCAATTGCGTCGTATCGGCGTTCGGCACATCAGGTGTGACAGAGGCAAAATAATCGGCGATCTCACGAAACAACGCTGCTTCTCCCTGCTTGTACTGTTTTTCACAGCCGCGTGCCAAATTAGAGCAAAGTGCGGACAATTCTCCGGCCGATAATTTTTTCATGTCTTCATCCATTTGGACGGGAATTACCGGAGCCTCAACTTTCTTGGCTTTTTGTTCTGGACCAAACGCAGACTTTGCAGCCCCGCACAGCGGACACACCCACGAATCCGGCAGGTCGGTAAACAGCTTGCCTTCCTTCGCTTCATCGTAAACATATCCGCAGACAGAACAGACATACTTCATAGCTTACGCTCCTTTCATAATAGTTTTCTTTATGCTGCTGTTTCATAGCATACAGACTAAATAGACGGTTCGAAGGGCTGCGCTTTCCGGCACTCCGGACAGATATAAAATATTTTCAGATCGTAAGAAAGAAAGTCATCTCCAAACTGCTTTTGTAAAGCGGACGTTAAATCATCGAAACAGACGTCAGAAAGCCTTCCGCACTTCTGGCATACCAGATGATCGTGCTTTTCGATCCGGTCATAACGATCAGGTGAATCCTCTAACGACACCCGACGAATCAACTTTACGTCGCACAACTTGTTCAAATTATTATATACAGTAGCACGGGCAACGGCAGGATAAATCTTTTGCAGTTCTTCATAAACCTGCTCGGCTGTCATGTGTTTACGAGAGGCGTTCACAATATCATAAATTTGCTTTTCATATTTGGTCATACGGTCTCACTCCAGAAATTAGAACTTATCTAATTAAATTATAATGAGTCCAAATTGGAAAGTCAAGTATTACTTTGGCCGACTGGATAGAACTTCAAGTTTTCAGTGTAATCGGTGAAACCGCCGGGATAAGCGATAAATATACGAGCACTCCTTTAAAATAAAATATCCTTGACGAATCTTTTTCCAGAAGCAGATCTTGCAGGACTTCGTACGCCAAGAGGAATACCCCAATACTAAGATTCTCCAAATTAAAAATCGAATCTTCCAAAATTCTTTGATTTTTTATGTGCTTTTGCCCTTATGAGCTGAAACAAAGTTGCGCCCTGTGGTTACTCGTTCCACAGGGCGCATGGTTATGTGTTATTTGCTGTATTTTTTCTTGTGGTTGTAAAGGACGATCCCGGTCAGGATCATGCCGGAAGTCAGCATTGTCACAATCCAAAAGGTGAACTTGCTGGTTTCACCGGTTTTTGGGACGGAAGGCTTTTCCGACTCGGTCGGTTTCTTTTCCAGCCCTCGCTCTCCAGCATATCGGTTGCCGGCGTATCAGCGGTAATTTCCAGTTTTTCTGTTCTTGTCGGAGTTTTTTCCTCTGCTGCAAAGGCAGTCAAAGGAAACATCACCCCCGCCATTGCCGCTGCCATCATTGCCGCCAGCCATTTCTTCTTTCTACAAATTTTACTGAGTCGTGACAGAAACAGACGGAACTATTGTGCTTGCTTGCTATGATTGTCGCAGCTACCGCCATCCCTGTAACCTCTTCTATTGCATAATTATTTTTTTGTATTTTCATATGAAAATCAGGCGTTTTTCAATGCCCTTTCGAGAAAAGAACAGATATGCTATTGGCCATTCAAATCAAACAATCTATCCTACTGCGAAGATATTTAGAGGGCAAATCTACATTTCCAAGATAAATAAACAGACATTGAAGAAATAATATAATTGTAGGACGATGTAACCGGTGCCTTCCTTTTCTGGGGAGCGCCGGTTTTCTGTTTATAGAAGGCATTCAGCGAAAAAAAGGATGGAGCGTAATGGGCTATGGTGATTGAGAAATAACGTATCATACCCCCTTGTAATGTTGGTGTATAGAGAAAGCGTGGCCATTTAAAATCGGCCGCTGATTAAAATGTTTCAATATAGAAAATACCAAAATTCAAGGAGGAATGATATATGGAGGAAACAATATTCGGCTACATACGGGTATCCACAAAGGAGCAATGCGAGGAGCGCCAAATGATTGCATTGCGCAATTTTTCCGTGCCGGAGAATCAAATTTTTATGGATAAGCTCAGCGGAAAGGATTTCAATCGTCCCCAATACCAAAAGCTCCTGCGAAAACTAAAGCGGGGGCATGTCCTTGTGGTCAAGTCTATTGATCGTTTGGGGCGCAATTATGAGGAAATCTTGAACCAGTGGCGGATTATTACCAAGGAAAAACAGGCAGATATTGTTGTTCTGGATATGCCGCTTCTGGACACACGACGGACAGGAAAGGATTTGACAGGTACCTTTGTAGCGGATCTTGTCCTGCAAATCCTCTCTTATGTAGCGCAGACGGAACGGGAAAGCATTCATCAGAGGCAAATGGAGGGGATCGCAGCTGCCAAGCTCCGGGGCGTACGGTTTGGGCGGCCGAGGAAGCCGATACCGGAGCGTTTCTTTCGACTAAAAGCGCAGTGGGAAAAAGGAGAAATCAGTTCCCGGAAAGCGGCAAAGGAACTCTGTATTGCACAAGACACATTCCTTCGCTGGGTTCGTGAACAACGCTGAAAGAAATAGTAGAGAATTTCGGTCGCTTCTCAATCTTCAAGTTTTACAGTGTATTTTAGCGATTTCTCGCAGGTTTTTCATAGACACCATAAATTATACTGGCAAATCTATATTGTTTTTTATTGTACACCAGCTGAACGCAAATGTCTGATTTTTTGGTCAGGGCAAAGCCGGCGAAAGCCGGTGACGCAAAAGCCAAGGGCCTTGCGGGTATAACCCGGTGGCAGCCGGTGTAATTTTCAGCGGATGACCGGCATTTATGCCGGTTATTTCTTTATCCGGAGGAAGACAATTGTGTTGGAACAACCATTGCAATATTGCAGCGCAGTGACAGGCTATGAGGAACAGGAGGTTGGAGCGATCATTTCCAGTTTCCTTGACAAAATTGCGCAGGAGTTATCGGAAGGCCACGCGGTAGATTTAGGGGCTTGCTTTGGAATTTTCACTGTCAAGCTGCGTACAGGGCAGCTTCAACCGGGTTCTCCAAGAACGCCGAAAGCCGAGCGTTATCATGTCGTTTTCCGGGAAAACAGTGGGCTTCGGAAACGGCTAAAGCGATAGGAGGCGCAGCGATGGAAGGGAATAAAACGGAAATGTCGGGCTTATTGGAAATCCTTGCGTTTAAGACGAGCTGTATGTACCTATCCGATCTGAGAAATCCGGAACTACTTCCTGCAATACAACGCGCAATACAAAAAATCCCTCTGACACAATTTAGCCTGTGGGAATTATGCGACGCTGTTGAATATATTATAGGGAAAGCAACTTCTTTTGAAAATGTGGAAGAAGCGGCCCTGTATCTGAAGCAGCATTGTGCTAAAAAGAAGTAGATATTCAATGGCCAAATTATGGCATGGCACATTTTATTGAAAGTCCCCTGCATCCATATTGTAATCACTGTTTCGGGGAAAGCGAGGTTAGCGGTTTGGATTATTTGATATATGCGAATATTGCGCTGGACATTTTCTGCATAATATTATCCACACTGCCAATTTTTTACCTGGTCAGCAATCACCGATACCGGCAAAAGCTGAATCAATTCTTTTTGGGCGCATGTATCTCCAATACTGTTATGATTGCCGGGGATCTTCCGGACTGGATATTTCCCACGATTGCATCATTCCCGGAGAGGATCATCCTATCAGCCGCTACAGCGCTTTACTACGTAGCCTCTGCGTTCGTCCTGTATTTCTTTATAAGATATATCATGGAATATCTGCAATTAACCGGACGCGCCAAAAAAGTTTGCCTGATTTACGCTATGGTTTTGTGTGGCATACAAATCGTGTTTGCACTCATAAGTCCTTTCACCGGTTCCATCTTCTATGTAACAGCGGATGGTTATCAGAGAGGACCTTTGTTCCTGATTTCGCAGTTTGTGCCATTGTTTTGCTATCTGCTTTTTATGGCATTGATCATTATCTACCGAGGAAAATTGCTCAGACGAGAAGTTATCTTTTTCCTGTTATATATCTTCATCCCGCTGGGCTGCGGCGCTGTGCAGATGGCCATGCGGGGCATTGCGATTGTCAATGCGGGCGTTACAATCGCTACGCTGATTATCCTCATGAACGTACAATTTGAGCATGAGGTAACCATGAAAGAGCAGGAAAGGGAATTGGCGGAGCACCGGATCGATATCATGCTCAGCCAGATCCAGCCGCACTTTTTATACAATTCCCTGGGAGCTATCTATCACCTGTGCGAAAGCGATCCGAGGACGGCAAGGAAGGCAATAAAAAATTTTTCGGAATTCCTGCGCGGTAATATGGAGAGCCTGAAATCACGCGAGCCCATTGCGTTTGAAGCGGAACTGAATCATGCGGCAAACTACCTATACCTGGAACAGCAGCGGTTCGGCGATAAGCTTCAGGTCATCTACCAAATTACCATAGAGGATTTTCTGATCCCACCGCTTACCCTTCAGCCGCTTGTGGAAAACGCCGTGCAGCACGGCGTCTTGAACAGGAGAAATGGAGGGACGATTGTCATCCGTACTGAAAAGACGGACGAGTGTGCCGTTGTGATGGTTTTTGACAATGGGGTCGGGATGGAAAAAGCGAAAGGGATCCATTCCCTGGGAGACCGAGCGCATATCGGAATTTCCAATGTCCGTAGCCGTTTGAAGGAAATGATGGGCGGCACTCTGGATATAGAAAGCAGCGGTGAAGGGACCACGGCCATTATCCGGATTCCTTGGACGGAAGGGGGCGGCGCATGAATATATTAGTCACCGATGACGAGCCTTTACAGCTTGAGGAATTGGTCAATGTTTTAAAGCGGATACGTCCAAACGCGGACATCTTTCCTTATGCCTGGCCAGATGATGCGTTAGAGGCGGCGAGACAGCACCCGATGGATGTTGCTTTTCTAGATATTCAAACGGGCGGTATGAACGGGATCCAGTTGGCGGTAGAGCTGAAGAAGGTGAAGCCGGATATACATATTATCTTTGTTACGGGGTACTCTCAATACGCTGTTGAGGCTTTTTCCATACACGCTACCGGCTATCTTTTAAAGCCGGTCACAGAAGATGCGGTAAGCCGGGAACTTACTTTCATCTACCGGGAGCGCCAACCGAAGAGGCGTATTGAAATCAAAACATTCGGTGGGTTCGATCTTTATGTGGATGGTCAACTGGTTCGGTTTGGTCGGGCAAAATCGAAGGAGTTGCTGGCCTATCTGGTGGATCGGAGAGGCTTGTCCGTTACAACGGGGGAAGCTTATGCTACACTTTTTGAAGATGCGCAGGATACCCTCTCCGGTAAGTCGTATTTTCGGACTATCCTTCACGAGATGATCAACAGCTTGAAAAAAGCCGATGCCGATGAGATTTTGTTGAAAAGGCACAATAGCTATGCGGTAATCCCGGAAAAATTCGACTGCGACTATTATCGATTTCTGCAAGGAGACCCTGTGGCGGTAAATGCGTTTCAAAACGACTACATGCCGTCTTACAGTTGGGCGGAGATTCGAAACGCCGAGCTTGGATTCAAAGGATATTAAACAGATAAAATCAAAGGGAAATCCGGTGTTTAAACACCGGATTTTTTCTTTGCTGTCAACCGGATTTGTTGCGCTTTTGTTGCGCTCGGGATGCTATGCTGGATCCACAAAAAGATATTGGAGAGGGGGGCTGTTATGACAATCCTGCTCGTCGATAGCGATAAAAAGGCACTGGACCTGGCAATGCGGCGCTTTACACAGCGGCCGTTTGCGGTCACTGTTTCGCTGCACAGCAGCGCAAACGATGCGATTCGGTTTTCTATGTGCCATGACGTGGATATGGTATTCACCAGAGATGTACTGGTGGATATGACAGGACAGGAACTGATCGAAAAGATGCATCAGATCAATCCAAAAGTGGAGTGTCATATCCTTTCCCCAGGTGAGGAGGTCCCGATCAGTCAGTTGCTGGGGCAGCCCTCAAATTTTCCGGGTAAGGGGAGCGTACAGGCCCGACCCTTAGAGAAAGAAATTAAAACAAAAGATGCAGATATGGTGGAGAACAGGCGGCCGGAAGCGACCGGTTGCTTCTTTCAAACAGAACGAGAGGAAGGCGATAGATCAATGACAGAGCAAGAATTACGAAGCCTAAATAGAAAAGAACTGCTGGAAATCATGATTGAGCAGGGCAAGGAGATGGAAACCAGTAAAGCAAAATATGAAGAGGATCTGGCCTTTCTGAAATCCGAGCATGAAAAGGATATGGATTATTTAAGGACCGAATACGAAAAAGAAATCGCGACGTTAAAAAAGGACCTGGAGTGTGCCAGGGCGGCGTTGCAGAGCAAGAAGATCGCCATCGATGAAGCGGGTTCCATTGCGGTGGCCGCCCTGCAGCTCAATGGGGTCTTCGAGGCCGCACAAGCAGCCAGTCAGCAATACATTGAGAATATCCGCAGCCTGAGCGACCGCCAAGCCTCTATCTGTGCCAAACGCGATGCTGAAAGCAGGGCGGAACAGGAGCGTCGTTTGCAGGAGACAACGGCTAAATGTGAACAGATGGAATGCCTCAGCAAGAAAAAGTGTGAAGAGATGGAGGCGGAAGCAAAAAGAAAGTCAGAGGCCTACTGGGCGGAAGTTTCCCACCGTCTGCAGTCCTTTTATGAAAGCCATCAGGAGCTGAAAAAGTTGTTGAATTTCAGCGCCCCCAATATTTTGTTATAAACGGGGCGCCGTTATGAACCGCAAACCAACTTCTTCCTCCCTGCCTACGGTTGAACAGCTGGAAGCGGAGCTGCAACGGGAAACAAGCCGGAAAAGGCAAAAACGATCCGTCAAAACGACGGAGAAGAAGGATCCCTCCCCGTCTTTTGTGGATCAGTTGGAAGAGGAACTGAAACGAGATACCTACAAAAAACGGTACTGGCATATGCTTGGCAGCACCGTTTCGATATTGATTGTAATAGCGGCAATCGTTGTGCTCATTTCAAATCTTTTTCTGCCGGTTCTTCAGATTTACGGGTCTTCCATGACGCCGACCCTGACAAACGGTAACATTGTGGCTGCCATGAGGTACGGCGACTATGACCGTGGAGACGTGATCGCTTTTTACTACAACAATAAGATTTTAGTAAAGCGTATAATCGGCCTCCCCGGAGAACAGGTGGATATTGATGAGAACGGGAACGTCTCGATTAACGGCGAGCCGCTGGAGGAGCCGTACTTGGAGGAGAGGGCGCTTGGAGAGTGTGATATTGAATTGCCGTACCAGGTGCCGGACGGCAGATATTTTGTAATGGGAGATCATCGGAGCGTTTCGAGCGATTCACGAAGCAGCCAGGTCGGCTGTATTTCAGAAGAACAGATTATCGGGAAGTTGTTTTTGCGCATCTGGCCGCTCAATGAGATAGGAACACTCGAATAAGATTCAGAAGGGAGGCTCTCCATGAAACCAGAAAGCTGGAAAAATAAAGTGCAGGAATACATACAGGAGCATAAGCTACGAAGACGCTGGCTGAAGATAACGGCCTCTCTTGGAGCTTTTGCCGTAGTTGTGACGGCGGCTGCCATGATCCTGCCGGCCATTACGATGGAAAATGCCCCGCAGATGTTGGAGTGTCAGATTGGCGTCCATACGCACAAAGATAGCTGCTATGACGCGGAGGGCAATATCGTCTGCGGATATGCGGACTTTGTCGTTCATACGCATAACGATTCCTGCTACGCGGAGGATGGAACTCTCATATGTCCCCTTGACGAGATCGAGACACATACCCATGATGCATCCTGTTATCGGGAAAGCCGCGTGCCAACCTGCGGATTGGAAGAAGGATCGGGGCATGTCCATGAAGGGCATATCCACACAGAAGCATGTTATGAAGTTTCAAATGTACTCACCTGTGGCCAGGCGGAAGCAGCGCCGCATACCCATGACGAGCATTGTTATGACGCAGACGGCAACCTGATTTGCCAGCAATCCGAAGAAGGCCATACTCATACGGCGGAGTGCTATGAAACACAAAAAACATTGATTTGTACGCAGGATACCGGCTGTTATGATGCGACCGGCAACCTGATTTGTCAGCAATCGGAAGAAGGACATACCCACACCGATGATTGCTATGAAACTCAAAAGGAGCTGGTCTGCAGGAAAGAAGAGATCATCCTGCATACCCACACCAATGCTTGTTTTGATGAAAACGAA
>ERZ506753.2027-NODE-2027-length-10666-cov-32.683159_pt1 | contig 10666 bp, 10 predicted proteins | sample MGYA00513044_ERZ506753 | MGnify/ENA metagenome assembly ERZ506753 | reverse complement strand
AGAAAAAAGTAGAGATACCGGTTGAAAAGCCGGTACTCTATCAAAAGTGTGGGAATTGTAACCAGACAGCTTATCTGAGAGCGAAGGAAAGGTATGATACGCAGAGAGAAAAACTGGCAGGCAGATATAAAGCAAAAACAGCCATGTATGAAGCATTGATGTTTCTGCTGATATGGTATTCCGTATCGACTACTCTTTTTCAGATAATACTGTCAAAAATCTTTATTTCTGATTGCGTGGTATTCTTTGATACAATCGCAACTTTTATACAGAGCATTGCAGGGTGGATTATACTGACAGGAAAGAATGTGGCACAAATCAGTAACGGATTATCCAATCTGGTCATTGCAGGAGTTGTGTATTGGATAATAAGAATACTGATTTGCGGGGGATGTCTGGCGGTTGCCGGAATACTGTCTGTAGTGATTGGAATAAGAATTGCCAACCTATATAAGAAATACTGTTGGGATACGATTACCATAATGGTAACACTTATAAGCATGGCAATAGCAATCTATTTTGGAGATTGGATAAAGACAGTATTGCCGATCAATCTGCTATTTTTCTTATTATTCGTGCAACTGGTATATGTTGGAATCAGGTGGTATGTAAAAGGCTGGCGGGAAACAAGGGGATATTATTAAAAATCCGATTGTAAACACACAATTTTATATATGTGCTTAATCACACCTCTTTGTATTTTAATAAAATCCTACAAAAGCTTTGAAAACAAAGGATTCATTGTAATGTGTTCGCTTTATCCCTTTATATGATTTCACACTATGTTCCCCTTGCCCTGACTGTTCATAATGGTAAAAGCAAGGGATGGAAAAACGCATAACGCAATACAACAAAGTGTAGCAATTGGGATATTATGAACGAAGAAATCATCTTTTCATAAGCAGTCAATAAGGCTGAAGGAATTAATCTCTGCCGCCTTATTGACTTTCAGGTGGGCTTCAATTATAATTAAATCAGCTGATTTAAAACAAGCGATTTAGTAAAAGGAGAGATAAAGTATGCCACCAAAAGCCAAATTTACAAAAGCAGAAATTATTGAAGCCGCATTAAATATTGTCAGGGCAGACGGATATGAGGCTTTGACTTCAAGAGCGTTAGGAACATATCTCGGTAGTTCGGCAAGACCCATTTTTACTGTATTTAAAAATATGGAGGAGGTTCAGCAGGATATGATTAAATCTGCTAAAGCTCTGTATAAAGAATATGTCAATAAAGGACTAACAACAGAGCCCCCGTTTAAAGGGGTGGGTACACAATATATTCTCTTCGCTGTTAATGAGCCTAAGCTTTTTCAACTCCTCTTTATGACGGAGCAAAAACAAATTCCTGACTTATCTGGTGTACTTCCGCTGATAGATGAAAGTTATGAGCAAATTCTATTGTCAATTCAAGATGATTACAAAATTTGCAAGGCAGCTGGGAAAAAACTGTATCATCATCTTTGGATATATACACACGGAATTGCAACGCTTTGTGCCACAAAAATGTGCCGATTTACAGACGAAGAAATCAGTACAATGATTACTGAGGTATGTATGAGTATTTTGAAAAAGCTGAAGGAAGGAGAAAATAATGATTAAAGCGAGAAATATAATAAAATCCTACCAAAACGGAGAAAGCCGATTCCAAGTATTAAAGGACATCAGTCTTGATATTGAGGATAATGATTTTGTGGTTATTCTCGGCGCATCTGGTTCTGGCAAGTCAACCTTTTTGAATGTAATTTCAGGTCTTGAACGCCCTGACAGCGGTAAAGTGTTTTATGACGGAAAGGATATTACAGCACTTTCTGATAATGAATTAACTTCATTTCGTAAGGAAAATGTCGGATTTATTTTTCAGCAGTATTATTTGCTACCCAATATGAGCGTTGATAAAAATGTAAAAATGGGTGCTGATTTAGCAAATAATAAAGATTATAAAAACGTCATTAGAGCGGTTGGACTCGGAGAAAAACTACATAAATATCCCAGCGAACTTTCGGGTGGCGAACAGCAAAGAGTATCTATTGCAAGAGCTTTGGCAAAAAGACCGAGAGTATTATTTCTTGACGAACCGACAGGAGCATTAGACGAACAAACAGGACGACAGGTTCTTGATTATATATGTAAACTTCAAAAGGAATATGGTTTTACGATTGTAATGGTAACGCACAATTTGAATATTGCGGAAATGGCAAACACAGTTATAAAAATGAATAGCGGAAAAATATCTGAAATTTACACAAATGAAGCACAAAAGACTGCTTATGAGATAGGGTGGTGATGGTATGCTCGTTGGAATAAAAAATGTTTCAAAACTCATCGGTATTTCCATTATAGCCTGTTGTGCTGTTCTTGTTTGTACAATGTTTCTGAACTTTTATTTTGATATTCGATTAATTGAGAGTGAAATTACATCTGAATTATCAATGTTTTTTTATAATGCTCAGGTTTCTACCGCAAAAGTCGTTTGCCTTGTAAGTGGCGGATGCTTGCTTTTAACTGCGATTGTTATGTTGTTGTTTTATATTAAGCATTATATTGACACGCATAAGAAGGAACTTGGGATATTAAAGGCGTTGGGATATTCAAATATCAAAATTGCAAAAAGCTTTTGGGTATTCGGAATTAGTATATTTATTGGAACTGTAACCGGATATGCAGGAGCATTTCTTATAATGCCGTGGTTTTACGCTCTACAAAATGAAGATAAAATGCTTCCTGAGATAACTATCAATTTTCATCCAAGCATTTTATTTTATTTTGTGGTATTGCCGACTGTGTGTTTTTCGGCACTTTCAGTTTATTATGCCTGGTACAAATTCAAAAAACCTGTGTTGCTGCTTTTGAAAGATAATATGCAAACTGCTTCTAAAACACCAAATCATAGAATCGAAAAAAGCAGTGAATTGTCGTTTGTAGAGTATTTGAAAAGGAATACCTTGAAATCTAAAAAGGCACTTGTATTCTTCATTATTTTTGCTTCGTTTTGCTTTTCAGCTATGACACAAATGTCGTTTAGTATGAAAGATTTATCAAGTGAAATGATGGGTGTGATGATGTTGGTCATCGGACTTGTATTAGCGTTTACAACTCTGTTTCTTGCTATAACTACAGTAATAAACGGAAATACAAAAACTATTGCTATGATGAGAGTATTCGGCTATTCACAGAAAGAATGTTGCAGGGCAATTTTAGGAGGATACAGACCGCTGTCCTATATTGGTTTTATAATCGGAACAGTATATCAGTATGGATTGCTTCGGCTTATGGTGGATATTGTATTTAAGGATGTCGAGGGTGTACCTACGTATAAATTTGACTTTCCTACTATGCTTATTTCTCTTGCTTGTTTTATCACGATTTATGAAATTATGATGTATATATATTCTGAAAAAATTAAGAAGATTTCTATCAAGGAAATTATGATTGAGTAACAGGGGAAAATACATACAAACAATATGGATACAGTGCCCTGTCTGGTGAAAAAAACTGAACAATGATACTGGAAAATACCAAATTTAAAAGTTTCATCTGCATTGTCAGAAGTGAAAAAATATAGAATAATAGGGACAAATAAATCTAAAAGGGTTATTTGTCCCTTATTTATCTTTGAATTAAATTTCTAAGGAATCTTCCGCATCTACCCACATTTGCATCGTTCCATCAAGATACAATCTTGCATATTCAAGTGGTTCATCAATAGCAAGTGCATTTAATGCACAATCTGATCCAGGTGTTGTTTTTAAATTCTTTTCTGCTTCCCAGCAGTCAATGCGGAGCATATAGCCAGCACTGGTATATACATCAATGCTGTTTCTGTGTGGATTGTATTCTGCAAATATCGTTCTCATCGTATCAAATCTCCTTATCGTTCAATCAATCATTTGTTAAAAAAATAGAAGCATTTCAATCAGTTCACCATGTCGTTTTAATTTTGTGTTATACTGTTTTATAGGATTTTCTTGCCCTTGTATTTGCCCTTATCAGAGTTCGTAAACACTGGTGGGACAATATAATACAAGGGAAACAATAAGGGAAAGCTCACCTGCGATAAACTTAGTGTTTTCAAGGGCTTGAGAGATATTTGATAATAAAATATAACAATTATTAAATTCCTTGGAATACATGAAATCTCAATTCCAGTTTGTAGAATTCAAAAATTTAATATGAAATGTGAGATAGAGCGTATGGAAATTAACTATACGTTCTATTCTTTTTGCCTTTTTTGAAAAAAGTGATTAAAAAACTATTGACATTTTGTTACTGGAGGAGCGCAAAGATTCCTTCTGAATAACTGCTCCGCAGTTTATCAGAAGGAGCTTGCACTCCTCCTGATACAAGCAAGTTCCCACTCACTGCTTATTGCTTTTCGCAATTAAAGCAGGGGACTTACTTGACTTCGGCTAAAAAGATGAAATATAGTATATTGTCGCACATTGACACTTTACCATGATAAGGTTAAAATAAAGATAAATTATGCACTGCAAGAGAAATTGGACAGTTGCAATATTATTCTGAATTTCGGCGGTTTGCCGGGATTATTTGAACAGGAGCGAATGTGTTATGATAGCAGAAAAAATGAAACCTTATGTAAAAAATAATTCAGCCATCCGTATGATGTTTGAGGAGGGAAATCGTCTCAGAGCCATTTACGGTGCGGACAAAGTTTATGATTTCAGTCTTGGGAATCCCAGTGTTCCGGCACCGGAGTGTGTGAAGGAGGCTATTATTGATCTGGTGAACGAAGTGGAGCCGACAGTGCTTCATGGTTATATGAGTAATGCAGGATTTGAGGATGTGCGCCAGACGATTGCGGAATCTCTGAACCACCGCTTTGGAACTAAATTTGCAGCGAAGAATCTGATTATGACAGTTGGAGCAGCCAGCGGTCTGAATGTGATTTTCAAGACGATCCTGAATCCAGAGGAAGAAGTGATTGTTTTTGCACCATATTTTCTGGAATATGGTGCGTATGTGCGCAATTTTGATGGCAAGCTTGTGGAAATCTCTCCGGATACAACCACATTCCAACCGAATCTTGAGGAGTTTGAGCAGAAGATTACAGCAAAGACAAGAGCAGTGATCGTAAATACACCTCACAATCCCACTGGTGTTGTATATTCCGAAGAAACCATTAAGAAGCTGGCTGCAATTCTTGAGAAAAAGCAGCAGGAATTCGGCAGTGTGATTTATCTGATCTCTGATGAGCCATATAGAGAGCTGGCTTATGACGGTGTAGAGGTTCCGTATTTGACAAAATATTATGACAATACCATTGTTGGCTATTCTTACAGTAAATCTCTGTCCCTTCCGGGAGAGCGTATCGGTTATCTGGTAATTCCGGATGAGGCAGATGGCAGCGAAGAACTTATTACTGCAGCGGCTATTGCTAACCGTACTATCGGATGTGTCAACGCACCATCCCTGATGCAGAAGGTGATTGCCAAATGTGTAGATGCAGAAGTGGATGTAGCTGCATATGACAAGAACCGTCTGGCGTTATACAATGGACTGAAAGAATGCGGATTCGAGTGCATCAAACCCCAGGGTGCATTCTACCTCTTTGTGAAATCACCGGTAGCAGATGAAAAAGCGTTCTGCGAAGCTGGAAAGAAATATAATATTCTCATGGTTCCGGGAAGTTCCTTTGCCTGCCCGGGTTATGTGAGACTGGCTTATTGTGTATCTTATGATACTATCATTAATTCCCTGCCGGAGTTTAAGAAACTGGCAGAAGAGTTTGGACTGTGAAAACGGCGGGGATTGACATTGGGACAACAACGATAAGTGGTGTTGTTCTGGAAAAAGGAGAAAACGGGCAGGCAAAGATTCTGGAGGCAAAGACCGTAGAGAACGGCTGCTTTATTGAAACCGGAAATGACTGGGAAAGAATTCAGTATGCAAAAGAAATTGTAGAAAGAGCAGTGAATCTGCTGGATTATTTCCTGGAGAAGTATCCGCATGTTGAGCGGATTGGGCTCACAGGGCAGATGCATGGAATTGTCTATGTTGACAAAGAAGGAAATTGTGTCAGTCCGTTATATACATGGCAGGATGCCAGAGGAAGTATCTGCGATGGGGATCAGATTCCTTTAACAGAAGAAATCCGGGAAAGATGTAAAATCCATGCTGCTTCAGGATATGGGCTTGTTACACATATTTATAATATCAGGCATAATCTGGTTCCAGATTCGGCTTTGAGCTTCTGTACGATCATGGATTATTTTGGAATGCATTTGACAGGACGTAAAAAAACATTGGTACATGTGAGCAATGCGGCAGGTTTTGGATTCTTTGACAGCCATAAGATGTGCTTTGAAAAAGAAAAACTGGCTGAAATGGGAGTGGATACAAACTGGCTGCCGGATGTCTGTACGGAAATAGAAAAATTGGGTACATACAGAGGACGGACAGTTACAACAGCAATCGGAGACAACCAGGCAAGCTTCCTCGGAGCAGCAGGTGATGAGGAGAATATATTACTGGTCAATATGGGAACCGGCGGACAGATTTCTGTTCTTTCAGGTCAGTATTTTTCGGGAGATGGAATTGAGGCAAGACCTTTCCTAAATGGGAAGTATCTGCTTGCAGGAGCATCTCTGTGTGGCGGCAAGGCATATGCGCTCCTGGAACAGTTTTTCCGAAAAATTGTAAAAGAAGCGACCGGACAGGATCAGCCATTATACAAAGTAATGGAAAAGATGGCAAGAACAGGGAGAGACCAGAATAGCGAAAAAACTGAAAGTCGAAAGATTAAAGTTGAAACAACATTTGACGGTACGCGGGTGGAGCCGGAAAAAAGCGGCAGTATTACTCAGATGTGTTCCGAAAACTTTACGCCTGAAGATTTCTGCTATGGTGTTCTGAAGGGAATGAGCACAGAATTATATCAGATGTATATGACTATTCAGAAAGGAACCGGCATAAAGATCAGGCGTATGATTGGTTCAGGGAATGGACTGAGAAGAAATCCGGTACTGTGTGAAATTATTGAAGATATGTTCAAGGCCGAACTTGTTCTTGCAGAATGTGAAGAGGAAGCTGCGACAGGAGCGGCAATGAGTAGTAGTATGTATAACTATAGCAACTCCACCAGATAATAAAATGAAGCAGTGAAGCGGATTGTGAGTAACCAATTGATTTTAATACTGGAATTTGAGGAAAGGGGCTGTCCTGAAAATAGACAGCTCCTTCTTTACTGTCCGATTTATTGTATGTTATTTTCCGGCATGGTCCGATATGTTTTAGAGCATGTCGGAAAATTTTATGAAAACTGCAAAAAAATTCAGGAAAAAAAAGACAGCATTTTAAACGCTATAGAAAAAATGTAATTTTTGAAAAAACAATTATTGTAATAATCTCCCGAACGTGACATAATAAGAATGGAAAAGTAAAGGGCAGGTTAAATTCTGATTAGAGACAGGTAAAATAACCTGCTTACATTATGCGCCGATTTTCTGAGATGAGGTGGGAAATCAGGCAGACGACAAAGGAGAAAATAATGGGAATTTTTTCAATGATATTGTCATTACTGAGCGGAGTAGCGTTATTCCTGTTCGGTATGTCATTGATGGGCGACGGCCTGAAAATGGTTGCCGGAAATAAGCTGGAAGCTTTCCTGTATCGAATGACAAACACACCGCTGAAGGGAGTTGCTCTGGGTACTGGTGTTACCAGCGTGATTCAGTCTTCTTCTGCCACAACCGTTATGGTCATTGGTTTTGTTAACTCAGGTATGATGAAACTGAAACAGGCCATCGGTATTATCATGGGAGCCAATATCGGAACCAGTATTACCGGATGGATCCTCTGTCTTTCTTATATTGACGGAAAGAACGGAATTGCGAAGATTTTATCTACAGCAACAATTTCAGCAGTAGTAGCGATTATTGGTATTATCCTTCGCATGGCATGTAAGCGTTCCGTGCATAAAAATATCGGTAATATCATGCTTGGTTTTGCAATCCTGATGACAGGTATGCAGACAATGAGCGGTGCTGTTTCACCACTGAAGGACAGCCCCACATTTACAAACATGCTGACAATGTTTTCCAACCCGCTGATAGGTATTCTGGTAGGTATTGCATTTACCGCAGTGCTGCAGAGTGCATCTGCCACAGTCGGTGTATTGCAGGCGTTATCTGTAACAGGTATCCTGACATTCTCCAGTGCATTCCCGATCGTTCTTGGTATCGGTGTAGGTGCTGCCTGTCCGGTTCTGATTTCAGCAATCGGTGCGAATAAGAATGGTAAACGTACAGCACTTGTTTATCTGATCAATGACCTGTTTGGTCTTATCCTTTGGTCAGTGATCTTCTACACTGTAAATGCTGTTGTGCATTTCGGATTTATGGATATGATCATGTCACCGGTTGCAATTGCTTTACTGAATACTGTATTCCGTGTAGCAACAGTATGTGTTCTTTTCCCGTTCATACCGAAGATCGAGCAGCTGGTGTGCTGGCTTGTAAAAGACAGTGCAGAGGAACTGGAAGATGAAGCAGACTTTGATCTTCTGGAAGAACGTCTTCTGAATTATCCGGCACTTGCAATCGGACAGTGTCATCGTGCCATGAGCGGTATGGCAAGGAAGCTTCGCAAGAATGTCAACCGTGCCATGAACCTTCTGAATGAATATCAGCAGGATAAATTTGATAAGGTACAGAGAAAAGAGAACCTGATCGATAAATACGAAAGCCGTCTTGGGGAATATCTGATGAAGCTCACAAAGCATGAGATGAACAGTGCCCAGACAAGGCAGGCATCCCTTTATCTTCATACCATCAATGACTTTGAGAGAATCGGTGACCATGCATCCTACATTGCCTATATGTCCAGTGAAATGCATGATAATCACACTAATTTCTCACAGGAAGCCTGGGATGAGCTGAATGTAGTAATGGAAGCAGTTCGTGAGGAGATCAATCTTACCTGTCGTGCATTCCTCAATGATGACAAAGAGATGGCACAGAGAGTTGCACCTCTTGGAATGATTATCACATCCTTATGCAATGAGCTAAAGATGCATCATGTAGAGCGCCTGAGTAATGGCAATTGCGGACTGGAAGAGGGAACTGTATATACAGACATTCTCAACAGCTTCAACCGTATTGCAGCGCATTGTGCAAGTGCAATGGTAGCTCTCCTTAAGAGTGGAGACGAGAATCCGGATATGCATATCCATGATTCCAAGATTTACCCATCTGACAGCGTGGAATATTATACATACTTCAAGGAATATCGCCAGAAGTATGAAATCGTAAAGAACGAGGAACACATGCGAAGCATGGAACCGGAAGAAGTAGAATAATACTTTTATACTACAAAGCAGTAAATATATATGATATAATGACAGCAGATGATCTGGAAACGGATGTCTGCTGTTTTTTTTCGTTATAGTTGCCGTGCATGCAGATGGTGGGAATGATTTTTCGAATACGCTCCTGCGTGTGCAGGCTGAGGAGCCAGCAGACAGGATCATTCTTGTAAAAAACAACACCCCAAAGGAGGAGAAATTAATTATGTTATTCGACAGCAGAACAGTTTATCTCGGTGCATCCAGAGACAAATATGAGCAGTATTGTAAAGCCTTAGATTCAGAGAAAATCAAATACAAAACAAAGAGAGTTAACCACGAAGAAAAAATGATAGCCCCGGGCAGGGGAACTGCCCGCAGCATGGGTGGGAACTTTGGAACAGATAAAACATTGTATGAAATCCTGGTCGGAGAGAAAGATTACGACAATGCAATGGGGATTCTGACAGCACTGAAGTAGACGGAATCTATCCTGAAGAAGAAAGTATGCAAAAAAGTGTGCAAGATAGTGTACAAGATAATGGAAATTCTGGAGGTGTTTTTGTGGGAGAATATAAACCGCCATTTACAATAACAAATGAGATATTATCATATGTGTCTTCAATTTCTGAAAAAATAGGGCGAATCACGGCAATCAGCAGTCTGGAAACAAAACCGTACCTGAGAAAGAATAACCGAATTAAATCTATTCATTCATCTTTAAAAATAGAAGCGAATTCTCTTTCTCTGGGGCAGGTCAGGGATGTAATCAATGGCAGGCTTGTACTGGGGGAACAGAAAGAAATACAGGAAGTAAAAAATGCATATGCTGCGTATGAAAGCCTTTCGGAAATTAATCCCTATAGTATAAAAGATTTAAAGAAATTTCATGGGATTATGACAAAATATCTTGTGGAAGAATGTGGGGAGTTTCGCCATGGAGAAGAGGGAGTCTTTAATGGAGATGAATGTATTTTTATGGCACCTCCGGCGCAATTTGTACCGCAGCTTATGGATGAACTGTTTGAATGGATGAAGAAATCAAGGAATAGTGTTCATCCATTGATTATGAGCAGTGTATTTCATTATGAGTTTGTCTTTATTCATCCATTTGCTGATGGAAAGGTAACATTGAGATACCAGCAAAATGTGGCATAACAGCGGCAAACTTGCTTTGTATATAAAATTTAATAGTGTATAAGCCAAAGGGCGTTTCACTTTTAAGGTGGACGCCCTTTTTTCATACCTATTTTCAAGAGAAAGGAGATCCCCATGGAATTAAACGAAATGGAAAAAAAGCTGCTCTTTCAGGTGGAGGGCGATTATCAGACAAAGATCCTGAATGAACTTTATATGACCGTGCGGT
>ERZ506753.2026-NODE-2026-length-10669-cov-7.972772_pt1 | contig 10669 bp, 9 predicted proteins | sample MGYA00513044_ERZ506753 | MGnify/ENA metagenome assembly ERZ506753 | reverse complement strand
ATTATAACTAAAAGTTATGGCACAAGGCTAGGTGTTGAGTCGTATATAAGTGCCTAAATTTTAAAACATAGCTAACTGTTAGTATAGGGTAAATACTCGGATAATATATTGATGGCACTGTAATAGTCTCATAACCTCTCAATTTTAAAACATCATATACCATGCTATTTGCTTCTACTAAAAAAAGAGGAGATATTCCTGATTTTTGTAGAACTGGAATAATGTTTAACAAAGCAATATTATCACCATACATAGTAGTCGAAGGTAATATATACAAAACTTTAATTATCATTGTAAACTTGACTTTAAAAAAAGAAGTGACTTATAACGCTCCCTGTACAGTATATCAAAAACTTCATCATATTTTATGTTTGAAGATAAATGCAAATCATCATTTATATCTCGTATTCGATTATCTAAGCGCAGAAGTTTCAATAAATTTAATGCCCTATTGTCATCGCCATCATTATATTTTATCAAAATAAAATCTTTTTTGAATAAAATGGAAAATACCAAACCATGAAAAGACGAGGTTATTACATATTTAGCATGATAGATTAATGATATAAACTCTATAGCAGTATATTTTCGATAATATTGTTCTTTCGATATATCTACAATTTTTAACCCTGCTTTTCCAACGAGCTGTTGGCCTTTCCTCATTAATATATCAGGATCATTTTTATAAGGTCTGACACCATAAAGCAAAACATAAGGTTCTTTTATTCTCTCGTGCTGAGTATTAAGTAATTCTATCCACACTTTTTCATCTAATATTAATGTTGGATCTAAAGTAACAGGAATTTTTCTTGATGTCTTTTTTTGTATAATTTCTGTTAGATTACTTTCTCTTAAAGAAAGATTGTCAAAATTATCTAATACCCTAACAAGCATACAAGTATCAATATTTTCCAATGAATTGTTATTTCCACTTATAGCATATCCAACTAATTTACTCTTATTTTTCACAAACAATCCCCAATATATTTCATCATATCCCTTTGTATAATTAATGTTCCATAATTGATCACTTCCAATAACAATATAATCATATTTATCTTGAATATCTGAACATTTATAAACAGGACTTGAAATATGAATATATTTTTTTCGACATGCAGCATATCTCTTTTTCGAGCTCAGGCGGAGTTTGATATTTTTTAATGTATAATAAATATATCCCATTTTATTTTTCAAACTCATCCCTACTATTCGCTTACTGTTGAATATAAGATAAGTTTCTTCTATTATAGACTGACGATAATCTATCACTTCTACTCTATAACCCAACTCTTCAATTGTTTTTTGTAAGGCAAAGCATTGCAAAAATGCCCCAAAGTTTTCTGCTCTATGATACGTTATTATTCCGACTTTTTTCATCCTTAATTAGGTTGTTTTACTCAAATTATTCAATCTTATTCCGAGTAAAAATAATATAATCCACATTTCTGAAAATAATTCTCCGACAGCCGTAAAATATAATATTATAATCAAAAGAAAACTCATTGAATATAAGCGATTTTTTGCATCAATAGCGATTATCAAATAAAAAAGCAAAATCATCATTAATATAAAAATGCCATTTTGCATCAAGAACGGCTTATAGCCAGCTGCTATCCAATCAGATTCATATTGCCGAATCCGCTGCATTTCTTTCTTTCCATATCCGGACCACAATTCATCACTTTTAAGAAAAAAATCATAATAATCATCCACCACTCCTGTAACTCTGTTATTTCCTTTAATACCTTTTTCTTTATCTAATTGCAAACGCTCTATAATCGATTTATTTACAATATTATCCCCATCATCATAATTGGTAAATATTGTATAAAATAGTAAGACATAAAATAATAAGCCAAATATCTTCTTCAATAAATCTACAATTTTATTTGCACGCAAAAGCATATATCCTACTGCTAGAAATATATAACCCGCTAATGATAAAGATACCATTACAGCTAAAACTAGGATTTTATTCTCTTTCTTCTTTAAATCATATTTATCAACAAATAATAAAAAGGAGCATAATGCCGCTAAATAGCCAGGTTCAAGAAAAATACCACAAAAACGATTTTGGTACAGAATTTCGTTTTTTATCAAAAAAAAATAATTGAAAAACACATATCTTTCAGACCATTCATTCTGTATAATAAATGGAGAAGGATAATTATAAAATAAAAATATAAAGTGCAATACTAATGAAGGTATCAATATATAAAACATAACACTTTGAATATTTCTCAATAACCCCTCTGCATACTTTTTCGATAACAAAAACACACTACTGACTATAGATGCTATAAGAAAATTCCCTAATAATCCATTAAAAGACATATCACTAATAGACATAAATGTGACAAAATACAACAAGAATGCTATTATTTCTATAAATGTGAGCCTAATTCTAATCTTATTAGTTGAAAAGAAAATAACTACAATTATAAAAAAAGAAAGATATAAATATGGAGATGTCAAAAACCATGTAGGCCAAGCCCTTGCTCCATAAAACAAACAATATATTATAACAAAACTATATAAAAAAAAGAGTATGTTTCTTTTTATCATTGTATAAATCGTCTTTTTATGTTTCTTAGGAAATTCGTTAACCCTAAATCTCCATACTTTTTACCTATGCCTATAAAACCTTTTGCTCTATATAATTCTAGAAAATTGTCTGAATATACAGATAATACTGATGGATGTAACAAATTTGGTTGCATACAATTAGAAGCATCACTTTTTATATAAAAAAGTTGATGTTTAACATTTTCCCATATCTCTGCCCCCCTTGGAGTATTAACCAATAGTAACGAACATCCTTTATTATCTGCATTGAAATTAGTATCAATTTTTTCCCATCCCCAATAATCTGCTAAAGTAAAATCTGATGGGCGGTGAAAATTTGTATAGAAACATTTACCACAAGAAGGGCGCAACATTATATTCTGATAAAAAAGGGTAGTATATGTTTGCCGCACTTTTTTTTTACCACTAACAAAAATAAATGATTCTTTATGTGCTGTCCAACCCAATTTGGTTTTATCTCTAAAATTAGCTGTTATAATTTTCTGTTTATATTTTTTTCTAAATAAGTTATATAGTCCCTCCAAATATAAGGAGATGGCACCCCATGACATACAATATCTATTAAAATAAGATTTTTCTTCAAACTACTCCCTAGAAAAGAAGATAACCCAGCTATTTGGCAAGCTGTTCCTGAGAAGAGGACAGTATATCCCATTTTTAAATCCGCCTTTACTTGTTCAAAAATTCCAGTTAAGTCACTTTGTACATATTTGGAACCTTTAAACTCATTCCTTTGCTCTGTATTCACAGCTCTTTTATGTATGACTTTAAAATGATCTGTAAACCCAGCACCATATACCACTCCCCCTCTTTCCAGAATATAATCGGAAACAGCTATAAAAGCTGCTCCACTCCGACTAGTCTCTATTTCATGTATATCTCGGTGACGTACAGCAAAGATTAATGGCTCCTTAAAATTACAACTAGTATCATAATGCTCGTTAAAAGCACATACTTTCTCACACAAATTACAATTAGTACAGATCTCCTTATCCACTTTAGGATAGAAGAAACCTAGTTCATCCGATTGCATTGTTATTGCTTTATGTGTACATATACTAGCACATGCTGTACACCCACAGCAAGCATCTTTATTTATTATTTGAATCATTTTTTTATGAATTTATACCTAAATTCTTTCATCTTATCAACCACAAGCTTACGTTCTTGACGCTTACATCCAACATAAAAAACAGAAAACATAGTGCACAAAACCGAAAGCAGACAAAGTATAGCAAAATTCAAAAAAGTATCTGTTAAATTAATAGATACTAATACTGGTAAAATAACAGCTACCAAAGTGACAATCAACACATTGACATAGACATGCTTCAAAAAACTTCTCACTGATAATCTAATCATTCCACGCAACATATACAGACGTCCAACCAAACAACACTGTGAAATACCAATAGCCACCCAAATGACGCTTTCAGGAATACAGCCGATACGTAATAGTAGATATGATATTGGCAGATTCATCATTTGTAATCCTCCCACTACAATTTGGTAATTCTTTATTCTGCCCGTAGCAAGCATAGCAGTAACCAGAGGATTTGAAATAGACTCACTTAATGCAAATATCAGAATTAGTCGTACAAACAATACTGTATGGTCAGGCACTATTTTTAGCCATAAAGCTAGAACATAATGAGTATTAACTAATATAGGCAAAGAAAATAGTAACAACATATAATAAGAGAACCGTCCCCCTTGGTAAATCAATGACATCATATATTTCTGATTACCAGAAGCATATGATTTAGTAATCTGCGGATTTAAAGCTATCATAAAGTTTGTAACAAATCCTTGAACAGCATTATTTACTTGAAATGCAATTCCACGAGCAGCATTAACAGCAGGACCACAAAAAATATTAATAATAATATTACCACCTTGATCCCGCAAAACAGCAGAAGAAGCACCTATGAAATTCCATCCTGCAAACTTAAACATCTGCTTCAAATATGTCTTATCAAAAATAAAAGAATATCTACACTCTTCAAAACAATATTGGCAATAATATCCATAGATAATTCGTATTATTAATGCAACAACACACATCAATGCAGCATAAAAAATTAGATTATCAATAGGAGATACTACAATCAAAAATGCAATAACTAATTTACCTAAAGCCTCAAAAATACTAATATAAGCGAAGGCTGACATTTTTTCATGAGCTATAATTACAGCATTGTATGGTACACTTACCAAATTAATTATAAATGTAATGATAGACAATTGAAATACCCAATTAGCCGCCAACATTCTATCTGTTGGAATATTCATTTCCCTATTCAAAAACCAAACACCTATTGTTTCTGCTAAAATCAAAATAAAAAGCCCTATCCCCAATTGGATAGTTACAGCAGAAGAAAATATTTTTTTTAAATTAAGTAGATTATCTTTCCCTAATTCATAAGTAATAAATCTACTAATTGCAGCTGATAACGAGCCTGATAAGACAGAAAACATAGCTACAATTCCACCTACTACATTATAGATACCAAAAGCCTCCACTCCTAAAGCATTTAACACTATACGTGAGGTATAAAAACTTATCCCCATCATAAATAGCATACGAAAATAGAGGACTACTGTATTTTTCACTATTCGTTTACTATTCTCGGATGAGTTTAACATAGTAGAAGATTTCAATTCAAATTCTATTAAATGTTTTTACAGTACATATATTAAGTATCAAATTCAAGGAATGCTTTGCTAATTTATAAATCTGATTTATACACATCAACACTTTCTCTTAAATTGCTTTCATTATACATTTTGATTTATAACAGCTTTACTTATTCAACAATAAGTAGCTATAAAGTTATCTTTTAGATAAACCTTATTTCCCTTTACTTTACAAATCGCTGAATATTAATTATATTATGTTCATTCCTTTTTATATATTACTACAGCAACTTCTCATAATCTCCACTTGTTACATTATCCATCCACTCCTGATTATCCAAGTACCATCTAACTGTCTTCTCAATGCCTTCCTCAAACTGCAAACTTGGTTCCCAACCTAATTCATTCTTCAGCTTATTCGAATCAATTGCATAACGCAAATCATGCCCTTTACGATCTGTTACATAAGTAATCAAATGTTCTGAAGTACCCTCCGGATTACCTAACAAACGATCAACTGTCTTTATGATTACTTTTATAAGACCAATATTCGTCCATTCATTAAAACCACCAATATTATAAGTATCAGTTGTTTTTCCGTTATGGAAAATCAAATCTATCGCCCTAGCATGGTCCACAACATATAACCAATTTCTTACATTTTCTCCCTTACCATACACCGGCAAGGGTTTGCCCTGACGGATATTATTTATAAACAATGGGATCAGTTTCTCCGGAAATTGATAAGGACCATAATTATTAGAGCAGTTAGTCACAATAGTAGGCATACCATAAGTATCATGGAAAGCCCTCACAAAATGATCACTACCTGCCTTACTGGCTGAATAAGGACTATGGGGCTGGTATTTAGTCTCTTCCGTAAAGAAGGTGCCATCGAATTCCAAAGCGCCATAAACCTCATCTGTAGAAATATGATAAAAACGCTTACCTTCGTAACATTCAGGAAGATATTCCCAAGTCAATCGGGCAGCCTGTAATAAAGAAAGGGTTCCGATGACATTAGTATGAGCAAAAGCAAATGGATCCCTGATACTACGGTCTACATGACTTTCAGCAGCCAGATGAATAACTCCGTCAATATGATACTGCTTGAAGAGTTCCAACATTTTATCAAAGTCACAGATATCGGCCTTTACAAAGGTATAATTAGGCTGATCTTCGACATCTTTCAGGTTGGCTAGATTACCGGCATAAGTCAGTTTATCCAGATTGATTATATGATATTCAGGATATTTATTGACGAACAAACGTACAACGTGCGATCCAATGAAGCCTGCTCCACCTGTAATCAGTATATTTCGTGCAAAATTCATGTCTATTTTAATAATCTAATTGTTGTTTCAATTCGTTTATACATTTCTGCAGAGAGTCTTTCCAATAAGGAACAGTGATTCCAAAAGTAAATTTCACCTTTGTTTTATCAAGCACAGAAAAATGAGGACGTTTTACCTTACTGAAAAATTCATTACTGTGACAAGGTTGAATATCACACACATTGCCACTCAAATCACAGATTTCTTTCGCAAAGTCATACCATGAACATACGCCTTCATTACTGAAATGGTAAATACCCTCTTTATAGAGTTGATTCTCCTCAATCACTTGATAGATAACAGATGCCAAGTCTCCGGCATAAGTGGGAGTACCAATCTGATCAAAGACTACTTTCAGGGTATCTTTATCAGATGTGAGCTGTCGCATCGTTTTTACGAAATTCTTCCCATAAGGGGAATAAAGCCAGGCGGTACGAAAGATAAGATAATGACAGCCGGTTTCCTGTATGCTATGCTCACCAGCCAGCTTCGTTTTACCATACACACCCAAAGGATTAGTTTCCCAATCTTCCCGACAAGGGACATTTCTGTCTCCCTGAAAAACATAATCAGTAGAGACATGTATTAAGGTAGCATCAGTTTCTTTAGCTACAACAGCCAGATTCTCCACTGCCTTATTATTCAATAAATCAGCAGTCGCGAAATCGTCTTCCGCCTTGTCTACATTGGTATAGGCAGCACAATTAACGATGACATGAATTTGGTTGTCATTGACCATTTTACGGATAGAATCACGACTGGTTATATCCAACTCTGCCACATCGGTAAAAATATATTGGTTGGAGCTGGTTGACGATACACGGCGCATCTCATTACCAAGCTGACCGTTAGCTCCTGTCACTAGAATATTCATTGAGCTTAATACAGATTTTCGTTATAATCAAATAGCCAGCTGGCTTCTTCCAAACATTCGTGATGTTGGTCTTTCCCGGAAAGGATTATTTTATCAGCAGGAACCTTCCAGTCGATTTTCAATGCGGGATCATCCCAAGCCAAGGCACCTTCACATTGGGGAGCATAGAAGTTGTCACATTTATACTGAAAGATAACCTCTTCCGTCAGGACAACAAAGCCATGGGCAAATCCACGCGGAATAAAGAACTGACGGTGGTTTTCTTCAGTCAATTCCACTGCTACATGCTCTCCAAATGTTGGTGAGCCTTTACGGATATCGACAGCCACATCAAGGACAGAGCCTTTAATGACACGTACCAGTTTACTCTGGGCATAAGGTGGTTTCTGAAAATGAAGACCACGTAAAACACCATAGCTGGATTTACTTTCATTATCCTGGACAAAATCTACCTTACGGACCTTTTCTGTAAATTCACGTTGAGAGAAGGATTCGAAAAAGTAACCACGGTCATCTTTAAAAAGGCGGGGTTCAATGATGACAACACTCTCTATAGCAGTTTTGATTATTTCCACTGTGATTAGTGTTTATTAGTTATTTAAATTACCGGAAAGGAATATGGCATTATTCCAGTCCCAGTTCATTTATCACTTTTAAAAGGTACTGGCCATATTGGTTCTTTAGCATGGGCTTGGCCAGCTCACGCATTTTATCCGCTGTTATCCAGCCATGACGCAGGGCAATACCTTCAAGACACGCTACTTTCAATCCCTGACGCTTTTCAATCACTTCAATAAAAGTACTGGCTTCGGAAAGAGAATCGTGCGTGCCGGTATCAAGCCAGGCAAAACCACGGCCTAACAGTTGAACCTTTAATTGGTGGTCATTGAGAAATTCCTGATTAACAGTAGTGATTTCTAACTCTCCACGGGGAGAAGGTTGTATATGTTTGGCTACATCCACCACTTTATTGGGGTAGAAATAGAGTCCCACTACAGCATAGTTGGATTTTGGGTTTGCAGGTTTCTCTTCAATGCTCAAAACATTTCCATCCTTGTCAAAGTCAGCAACTCCATAACGTTCGGGATCAGCAACCCAATAACCGAATACAGTTGCTTTCTGCTCTTCCTCGACTGTACGGACAGCCTCCTGCAACATGTGGGTAAAACTTTGGCCATAGAAGATATTATCACCTAATACCAGACAGACGGAATCATTGCCGATGAAGTCTTCACCGATAATAAAAGCTTGAGCCAGACCGTCCGGGGATGGTTGTTCGGCATATTCAAACCGTACTCCGTAGTCGGAGCCATCACCCAGAAGACGCTTGAAACCCGGAAGATCATAAGGAGTGGAAATGATCAGGACCTCACGGATTCCAGCCAACATAAGGACTGAAATCGGATAATAAATCATAGGCTTGTCAAAGATAGGAAGCAACTGCTTACTCACTCCTTTGGTAATAGGATACAGACGAGTGCCTGAACCACCAGCTAAAACTATTCCTTTCATAAAAGCTTATTTCAATTTTAGAAAATAAGTAAACTGTTTTGAGATGGACACAAAGTAGCTTTTATTCTGTGTCTATTTAAATGGTTCCACATATCCCACCGGCATATCCGCACAAGCACACCCCAGCATATTCAACCGGACAGCAATCTTACTTCTGCCATCTATCGTAACAAGTTCTCCTACAAGCCCTGTCAAGGGACCTTTAATGACACGCACTTTTTCACCACGTGCCAAAGGAGCACTATTCATACAGATTGCCTCTTCGGAATAGTCAAGCATAAAACGGAAACGAGCCATTTGTTCATCAGGAATGATAGTCGGACTGCTCTCACCACGCATTACCATATACCGACTAACGGTAGAAAAGGAAAGAACCTCTTTACGCTCTTTAGGATCAGCATGTACAAAAACCATCATCGGAAGCAACACGGATTCAACCACTTTACGGCGGTCGCTCCATTGATGTACCTCTTGCTGGACTGGTACAAAATTTTCAATCCCCATTTTGTCTAAACGTTCGGCTACTTTCTTCTCATGATGCATACGAACCAGAGCAACATACCAGCGTTTAGAGTGTGCTACGCCTTCCCCTGTCCCAATATTAGGCCCAGCACTTAAAGTTTCTTTCGTTAGAATCATACTTTTTTACCCCTTATTTTTCCGTTACTTCTTAGGTAACGGATAAGGTACTCATTCACAGAAAAACAGATGAAAGCAGAAAAACATGGACAGGAACTGCCTACAAAGATGTTTTTCTAACCTACGTGAAGGGAAAACATCTTTGGAAACAGAGTACAGGAATTTCAGGCATGATCAAACAGAATCATCATGTCCTGATATATTTTTGTTGCATATTTCAACAATTCAGAAAAAAAAGAAGATTTTACTTGTTTACTATTTGTATTTTTGCATATCTTTGCACCGAATAATTATCCGTTACCTAAGAAGTAACGGAAACATTTCGCCCTTGATTTCTAACACTTTATCGTTAACTATCAACCTAAACGATAGTTTCTAATGTAAGATAAATTCCCTTTATTTACCTCTGTACGTTCTTTGAGTTCAAAACCTTTTAAATAGATTTGTGTCGTTTTTATAGATTTATGCCCCAATGATTCACTGATCATTTCAATTGGCACTCCACGATACTTCGCTGTCGTTGCCCAAGAATGGCGCAGTGTATAAGAAGAAACCGGAGATTTCAACCGTAAAACTCTCGCCAAATCTTTCAAACGATTATTAAAATTCCGAAGAGCAGACTGATATTCACGATATGCCCTTTCATCCTTCCGTTTTTTGTTACTACAAAGTATATCAAACAGATAATCCGGACAATCGGGAATGGGTTCCTGATTACTCCAGAGTTGATTTATCATTCCCCTGGCGGTATCCAATACTTCGACGCTCATGGGAGTTTTCGTCTTGATTCGATTATAGCGCAACACACTCTGATCTAAAGCTGATTTTTCCAAATGTGCCAAATCAGCAAATGACATTCCACAAAACTGAAACATCAGGGCGGCAATAATTTGTGTACGACGTAAACGTTCCGATTTGGGATCTTCATACAAAAGCTTATGTAATTCACCGGCAGACAAAGCTTTCTTTTGCCGGACATCCACACCTGTATAGACATCATGAAACAATCGAGGAACATAAGGGGCACTCCCCGCTTCCACTCCCCGATTGTAAATACTACGAAGCATACGCATATACGTAGAAA
>ERZ506753.2018-NODE-2018-length-10695-cov-4.206015_pt1 | contig 10695 bp, 15 predicted proteins | sample MGYA00513044_ERZ506753 | MGnify/ENA metagenome assembly ERZ506753 | reverse complement strand
GCACTTTCAACGATTCACTGCAATAAGCCAATACACGAACTGGCTATTAGAGAAAACAAATCGCACTGAACTCTTGCGCCAAGAGGTCAACGGCTTTGGCTGCGGCGTGCTACAGCTATATTTAGTTTGTTATTATATAAATGTTGCACTACCCTGACTCAATTCACACCAGAACGGAGGAACCAATATGAGAGTTTCAAAGAAAGCGCTTCGTCCCTTTGCCGTGATTCTTGTTTCGCTGTCAATGTCTGCACTGCTCACCGGGTGCCAGACCTCCTCAGACAGCGCATCGCAGGCAGTCGGGGGTTCGGATGCAGAAAGCACTATCCAGCAACAGACCACCGACGCCTCCAATTCGGAGACGAATGAACAAAACGGTTCCAATGAAACGGTTGCGTCCTTGCCGCAGGTTTTTGTGACCGACGTAGAGGGCAACCGCCGAAACCTTTCCGATTTCCCCTGGGCGCAGAAATATCCGACTCTGCTGGACGGCATCGCAAGCGACACCCTGACAGACTATGCATTTTACACGATAGCCTCCGAAAATCTGAAAGCAAGGGGCGAAAGCCTGACGTGCGATTACTTCGGTGACCAACAGGTAACTATCTCTGTGGCGGGCGCTGAAAAGGGGGAGGCTGCGGCTCAGATTCCGCAGGATAAGTTACAGGAGGGGATAGACACCTTCGGTGAGAAGAACGAAAACTATGAATATCTGACTGTTACGGTGAATCTGACAAATTCCGGCAGCGCAGAGGCCGAGGTTTATCTGAACAACCTGTCCATTCAATGCTGTGTTGACGGTTCCATCGCAACAGAAACGACTTGCAGCGAGGCTGTCACATCTGACTTGCCCGCGGTTGCTTTCGGTGAAAAGAACCAGTTCCAGCTCATGTTGGCCCCAGGGGAGACACGCACTTGCACGGTCCTTTACTATGTGAGAGCGGAAATCGAGTTGAGTGACTTATATCTGAGGGCAAACCTCGGCGGTAATGCGATGACCGAAGTCAAGACCGCCGACAATGTGATGAACGAAGAGTGGCTGGCGTTAGCCTAATGCTCCTGCCATGCACACAGAAACGGATATGTGACCATGAAAAGCATTCTATGTTTTGAGCTGAAGCGCTGTTTTGGAAGCAAGCGGCTGTATCTCTCTCTGCTGACAGGCATCGTCATTTCCCTTCTCCATATCATATTCGGGGTTCTTCCCTTGACCCAGTGGCTGTCGAGTTGGCAAGGAGATTTTTTTCTTACTCCTCACTCTGCATACGGGCATTGGATCGGGATGGACTCCTCCACTGTCTGGCCTACCCTTTTGTATATGCTTCTTCCGTTCCTTTGTGCCTTTCCGTTTTCGGATACTGTATCATGGGACTTTAACACGGGCTATGTGATGCAGATTTTTGTGCGCCGAAAAAAATCCACCTATCTGTTTGCCAAGGCTCTGACGATTTTTATTGCCTCCGCCTTTTTGACAGCGACAATCTTGTTCTTCGACTTTGCAGGCACCGCCTTATATTTGCCGCTTGTCCGGCCGGAAGCGCTTACCAACCTTTACGGAATCAGCAATCGCAGCCTGATGGCGCATCTGTTTTATCATAAGCCGCTGCAGTACACCGTCATCTATATTATAATGGATGCTTTATTGGTTGGCGCATGGGAAATCATTGCCCTGGCAGTATCGGTAGCTACAAGAAATCCTCTGCAGCCTGCGCTGTTTCCTTTCTTGCTCTACCTGCTCCTGTATTTTATCTGCAACTGGCTTCAGATGGATTCGGTCTCGTTGTTTGCAATTCTGTTGCCCTTCCAGCCTGCGGTCAATGTGAAATGGGTTACGATTGCAATTTACTTCTTAGCTGTCCCCATCGGCAGCATGACTATGTATTTCTTGAAGCGGAATAAGAGTGATGTGCTTTGACAATTTATCGGCAATTTCGGGTAACTTATAGAAAGCGATTGCTGGTTTATTCGCTTTTGTGCGTTGCGCTTGCAACCGGCAATGCACTTTTCTGGCTGCATAAATGGCATGAACAGGGTGTGGAGCTGTGCTTTGCCGACACTATGATGACAGGCGTTCAACCGAGCTTCCTTTTAATGCTGCTGATTCCCCCGACGCTTGGCCTTGTACACCAACTGAAGTTCATTTTAGAGCAGCCCTTTGTCATTTGTGCGTTAGATAATAGAGCACGGCTTGCCCGCAATCTCCTTGCTGCGCTCCTTTTTATTGCGTTCAGAGCGGTGATGGCGGTTTCAATCCCGTCCATTGCATTGGGTGCTCTGCTGTTTCGAGGTGGCAAACCTTGTACATGGGAAAGCGGAGCAAGCTACTATGCCTATATGACGGGCCAAACGTTAATAACCCCTGTCAAAACAGGCTCCTTGATTGTCTGGCAGGCTATGACGATCTGGCTCACAGTCTTGCTGGTATCGATTCTTTTCCTGTCAATCAATCTTTCCTGCGAATCGCACCAACTCGGAAGCATACTCTCATGGGGCGTCTGCCTTTTGGCTTTGTGGATGTGTTCGTTTCCTGTTACACCGAAACTGTATAGGCTGCAAAAGAGCGTTTCTTTCTCCGTGAATCGAATTGCCGAAAATACAGTTTGGCGCCATTTTCTCTCAGGCATCTGTATTCTGTTTCTTGAATCTCTGTTTCTGCACTTTGCCGTTACCAGAAAGGACTTTTTAAGGTGAAGAACAGTTTTATTCGATTGCTCCTGCGGGATATCAAGAACTATATCCGAACGAATCGTTTCTTCCTGATCGCGGAAGCAGCGCTGTTTTTGATTGGCTGCATGATTGCGGATATGCAAAAGCCCGATAGCTACGGCAAATATACTACCATTCAATATTATATGCAGATATTTCGGGGCTGCTATCCGTTTACGGATGCCAGAACAGAAGTGTTTCAGGTTCCACTTACATGGTTTACACTCATGTACTTTTGTATTTACACTGCTCTCTTATATCCGATTCGGGACGCCAGCGGGGCAGGCATTCATGTTCTGCTGCGGGCAAAGAGCAGAGCCTTGTGGTGGTTCAGCAAATGTCTTGCGCTAACCGTGTGGAATCTGCTTTACTTTGCAGTCGGCTTTTGCTCTGTATGCGTATTCTGCTTTTTTACAAATGGTTTGTCTTGCTTTACCATTTTGCCGTATGATGTATTGCCTTGCGATGCTTTGACCTGCCTTTTGCCTTTCGGTTTTGCGTTGGCAATCTCGCTTCTTGCCTTTTGCCTTTGCATCTTTTGCTCTTTTGTCTGGGGACAGGTGTTTGCCATAAGTTGCCTTGTGGCCGTCTCATTCACTGAGTTTCCATCTCCTTTTCTCTGCTATGCCATGCTGATTCGCTGTAGAGCCATGTCTCCCGCTGGATTCGACGAAAGGGCAGGCTTGCTTTTCTACCTTATATTTGCCGGAATCGTATGCTTCATCGGTATGTTCCTGTTTTTACAACTTGACTTGTTTCCCGGACTTCAAAGGAGGCCGCAATGAAAGTTGAAATCAACCATCTTACCAAGGTGATTCAGGGCAATGTTGTTCTGGATGATATCAATGCCTGTTTTTCCTGTGCTTCCGGCGAAAACGGGGGACGCATTTACGGGATTCAAGGAATCAATGGAAGTGGCAAAACCATGCTTATGCGCGTGATCTGTGGCCTTGTGCTTCCCACAATGGGCACCGTGTCAATCGATGGAGAAATCATTGGTAAGGGTATCTCATTCCCGCGAAGCATTGGCCTTTTGCTGGAGAACCCAATCTTTATCGATGAATTCACTGGCGCAAAAAATCTTTCTCTTCTCTGTGATATCAAACGACTTGTTTCGCAAGCGCAGATTGGCGATACGTTGCGTCGTGTCGGACTGAACCCATCCGACAAAAGGCCCTTCCGCAAATATTCTCTCGGCATGAAGCAGCGCCTTGGAATCGCAGCCGCTATCGTTGAATCACCTGATCTGATTCTGTTGGACGAGCCACTCAATGCGTTGGATGAGTCGGGAATAAAAGAAATACGTGACCTTTTGCGTGAACTGCGCCAAAAGGGAAAGCTGATTGTGCTGACCTGCCATGATCGCCAGCAAATGGAATCGCTTGCGGATGAAATCATAGCGATGCGTGAGGGCCGGATTGTGAATGTGGACAAGAATTGCCACGAGGAGGTTTGAAGTGAAAAACAAACGACTTCATCATCGTGCGATTCTGCTTTTGCTCCTTTTGCTGGTTCTCTCTTTCGCAATCGGCCTGAGAATCACACGCTTAAATGGTTCTTATTTGGCAACCGAGGATTGTTATGGGTATCCGCAAAAGCCTATCGAGTGGAATGGTCTGAAAATAGAATTGATCGGTGCTGAAATTGTTGACGGGGAAGCATTTTTACAGGAATATAACATCGATCGGGAATCAATTTTTTCGGATTCCCTGTCAGAAAAGTACGCACTGTTTCATATATCTGTGACGAAGGTGTCGGATTCCCCATTGTTGACATACTATCGTTTTGATTATTGCGGAGCGGAAAAAGATGGCTGGCGAAATTTGGTTTCCCCGGAAATTTTCGAATCGCTGAACCCTCTGGCAAAAAAGCCGTCGCAGCTATCCGTAGGTGAAACCGAAGAACTCGCAATGGCGATTGGACTCCATAAGGATGCTTTTCGCAATACGGAATGGAGTAACCTTTCCACTTCCGATATAAGCCTCGTCATGTCTGTTTATCCACAAAAAGTGATTCTGCAATCTTCATGAGAGTGAAAATACACAGGAAAAGCAGCTTTGCCCCCAGTTCTGAAGCGCTGTATGGGGTATCGTACAGGCCTAAACTTAGGGGGCAATGGGTGCCGGTGCTCCGGCTACTCGCCGCTGCGGCGCTTGCGTGGGTGCTGATCAACGCCTTGGTCGAAGCCTACGGAGTGGGCGGGTGCAAATCTTGATGCGTTGAATCTTTGCAGAGGTCTGCAAATTAGAACTGCCGCTGCCTGGCTTCAAATCGAGTGTTAGCCGTCGCCGCGTTTGTTGATGTATGCCATAGTTAAGCCTCCTCAATGCGGGCAAGCCATGCGTCAAAGCTGGCCTTGCTGACTCGGATCGAAGTACCTATATGCAGCACACGGAAATCCGTTGTTGTGTTGCACAGTGTATAAGCTGCCCGCAGGCTGATGGACAGCATTTGGGCAATATCCTCGACCCGATAGACAAGCGCGCTTTGTTGCGTTGACTTGCCAATTTGTGTCGGTCCTATGGCATTGGTTTGAGAACCTGTCTCTATTGCTATCCCAGCCAGAACCGTTAGTATATTTGAATGGAACGACCCAGTGCTGGTTCAAGCTAACGGGTAAGCAGTGACAAATCGGAGGAATACCCTGGTCGATATAGCGCTTAATATGGGTATCTTATTAAATAAACCCAAAATCATGTTGCAGACTACTGTGCGAACACTAACTCCAAGGGGTTCATTCTCACGCCGTTTTGCATCACCTCAAAATGCAGGTGGTTGCCGGTGCTGTCGCCGGTGCTGCCTACATAACCTATAATCTGCCCTGCCGTTACCGCTTCACCTGCGGTAACGGCAGTTTGCGTCATATGGGCGTACCGCGTGGAAAGTCCAGCGCCGTTATCCAGCAGCACCTGATTGCCGTAGCTGTCGTTCCAGCCGCTGACCAGCACCGTGCCGCTGTGGGCAGCCAAGATGGGTGTACCCTCCGGTGCTGGAATATCCGTGCCGCGGTGCCCGGCATTGCCGAAGGCGTCCACTTCCCCGAAGTGGCAGGATATATAGGTGTGCCCCGGTAGCGGCCAGCACAATTCGCCGTCCGCAACAGCAATCCCGCCGCACAGGGCAAGCAGGCTGGGGCGCATTTCCTCGGATAGCAGCTGGTGCAAAATGTCCCGCTGGTCCTGCGTAAAGCGGTACAAATCCGCCAGCGCGTCCACCGATTTGCTGCTGACCGTGATGTGCAGAATGTACTCCGTGACCGGCTCCGGGTCAGGTTCATCCTCGGTCGGTTCCGGTGTGGCGGCTACTTCCTTCACCTCGGCGCTTATTTCGTGCATCGCCCAAAAGGTGTCCTGAATCAACCGCTTCTTGCCTTCGTCAATGACGACCACATCGCCGTCGTTGTTCTGGTTGTTCTGCACGGCAAAGACGGCCAGCACTTCGGGCCAGTAGCTCGCCCAAGTGTGACCGTCCTCGTAGTCGTATTCCATCGTGGTTTCGCTGCATTCCGGGTGCGCCGACACAATGTCGTTGATTGCCGTGCCGAAGTCGGCGTTGGTTTCCGCAACGATTTCGGCAATGCGGATGCTGTTCGGGTCGCCGGATTCATCGGCAAACAAAATGCCCATCGGTGAGCCGATCACCGCCGCAGCCGCGCCTATGACCATCGCCAGCAACAGCACCACGCCGCCCGCGCCAATCAGCGCCAGCAGCGAACCGGCTGCGCGCCGTATCGTGCGCGTCAGAATCGCCTTCGGCCGCAGCCACCCAGCTTGCAGCACCGTGCGAATCCTGCCCAGCGCGGCTTGCCTGATCCCACCGGAAAAGACAGGGACAATAAATATCGACGGTGCCGCGCAGGTATTCGGGGTGCCGCTGCAGCTCCTGATTTAAAAGGAACGCCACATACTGCCATTCCAGCTTATCGCCGTGGATGCCGGTCACGACGCAGAGACGCTTGCCGCCATCATTGCCCGGCAGGGGCGCGATATGATTTTTGTTCAGTTTCCACCGCTCATGTACGGAAACCCCCAAATCGACTACAATTTGATCCATCTTGCTCACACCTTTACAATTCTGTCACCCGCATCCGGATGCTTTGGCTTTGCGCTGCACGGCGTCGGTCATCGGCACACAGCGCAGGGCCAGCTGGCGGTTGATACTATCCCGATGTTCTATAAGCTCCTGCATAGACTGCCACTCTTCTTTCCCTGCGATATAGAAAAAGGCGAAGATACCCGAATAGGGCATCTTCGCCTTATATGTGTTTATTGCAGCGAATAGAATGGTTTTCGCCAAGTATCAGGGCGGGAAAATATGCTGATGAGGTGTATCACTCCGCCCTGTGTGTCGAAAAAACCAACAAGATAATTGCGCACTTTCGGCTGGTTTGTAGGGAACGGTCTTGACCGTTCCGCAGCGGGTCGAAAAAGTGCATTCCGGCCTTATTGCGTGTGTAGGGGCGACCATTGGTCGCCCGCCAACTTACCGAAGCAACGCATTTTCCGGGAAAGTTTCTTCCAAGGCAAACAGGCACGGGCGAGCAATGCTCGCCCCTACAGGAGTTTTTTTGACAGTCTGCCGCTGTCACCCGCGGCATCTCATTTGTAGGAGATCGTAAACTCCACGGTGTCCGCGTAGTCGCCCGCGTAGGCTTTGGCCCAATCGTCCTTCGCAATATGAATGGTCAGGGCCGTGCTTTCCCCTGCCTTTGTATAGCTGGCGGATGTAAACGCGCTTTCGCCGCTGCGGATCGTATAGGCGAGCATTTTGCTTGTGTCGTTCTTGTTTTTCAGTGTGCCGCTGGACTTCAGTGTCACATTGACGGACTTGCCGGGGTCAAGCTGGGCGTCGGTCAGCGTGATTGCGCCGAAGGGCGTATCCTCAGCCTTAGAAATCACCTTTGTATTGGCCGGAATCGTCACGTTGTACGTTGGGGCAATATGCGTTTCGACCTTTACCTGGCGGTTATCCTCGGCGGCAAAGGCCGTGGCGCAAAACGCCGCGGAAAGTGCCGCCGCAAGGGCAAAGGACAGATATTTTTTCATACGCTTTCTCCTTTTCAGTTCTGCGGGAATACGGCAAGGTTAAACATCACCGTATCGCTGTAATCACCGGCATACGGGGGATTGTCGGCGGCAAAATGCAGGGTAACCGTTTGTTCGCCAGTCTTTGTTTCAAAGTCGGCGCACACCGGGGCTTCACTGTTAACCGGCTTCGCCGCCGCAGTTCCCTGCTTTGCCGTTACCGTGTAGGCGAGCTTGGTTGCGCCGGATTCCAGCTTATAGTCCGAAACAAGGGAAATCCGCAAAGTCTTTCCCTCATTCAGGCGGACATCTGCAGCTGTGATGTCGAAATCTTCTTCATAGGTGATTTTCTTCGTGTCGGCGTCGGTTTTTTTCGTCAGCTCTACCGTGCCGGGGATGGTCACGGTGTAGGCCGGGGTGATCGTAAACTGAACGGTGGTCTCTGCCTTTTGATCGGTGCTGTCCTGGGTGACATTGGTCTGGGGGGGCACTGGTCGGGGGAACACTGGTATCGGCAAAGGCGGGCACGGCAAGGGCGGCGGCCAGCACTGCCGAGAGAGTAAAGCAAAGCAGTTTTTTCATAGCTATATAACCTCCTGTGTTAGCCGACCGAAACGGTAAAGGTTACCGTGTCTTTGTATTCGCCGGAATATGTAACATTCTTCTTCTGAAATTCAAAGGTAAGCACTGTACTTTTTGTGCCATAATTGGCTTCCAGAACAGTAGCACCATTCGAAATAGGAGTTGTGCTATTGTCTTTCTTAACGGTGTACGTACCCCTTGCGCCTTCATTGGTTATCACATAGAAATTATTTTTACTATTTAGTGTAACCCGTACTTTTTGTCCATTGGGTATAGTCACATCTGTGGCTGTTACCGTTGCCGTGCTTGGAGCAGCGGTATTCAGCGTTACAAGTCCAGGGATGGTTACGGTATAGCTGGGTTTTACCGTGTAAGTAACATCCATGTCCCCGCTAGCTGGGTTCGGGCTGCTGTCCGGGCCGGGTTCAATCTTGGTATCCGCAAACGCGGTAGTTGCGGCGGTGACGGCGAGCGCTGCGGTGAGCAGCAGGGTTACAATCTTTTTCATGGTGGGGTTCCTCCTTATTATTAAGATGCAGATTAGTCATCAACACTGACGGTAAATTTTACGGTGCCTTTGTATTCGCCGGAATAGGTTGTGGTTTCGGGTTTGTTAAACTGCAATTCAACGGTTTTTTCAGATTCACCGTTCACGGCAGTCAATACGGTATCGCTGGGGTTTACCGGGGTTTTGGTTTCGCCCTTGGTGACGGTGTACGCGCATTTGTCAACGACGGCATCGTTATCGTCCACCTGCGCGACCTCGAACTTGCTGCCTTCTGCCACTTTGACATTCAACGTCTTACCATTCGGCAGGATGACGTCCTTGGCTTTGATGGTTGCTTTGTTGCCCAGCTCCACCGTGGCGGGGATGGTCACGGTGTAGGCAATGCATTGCGCACCACAGTTGGTGCATTTGCCATCATTGCCAATGACGTGTTGTTTGGGTGGAATTTCCGTATTGCTGTAGTCTGCGGTGCAGGGGGCGGACTGGTATACCTTGTCGCCGCCCAGTTTCGGGTATTTATCCTTACCGATTGTCTGCCCCCATACGGCGGTGTCGCCGTGCCCATTTTGCAGCAGGTACGCGACCTCGCCGCTGGCAAACTGTGCTTGCGTTTTGGCGGTGATGCCTGTGACGGTACTGCCGGAACTGCCGGTATCGTCGGGAAGCTAGTAACAGTTGAGGGGAGTGTAAAATATACCACCGCAAATTTTGGCGGCAGTGTTTTTGTCCGCATTGTAACAGTTTTGAATGGTATGGTTACCAGAGGCTTCTCCGATGATGCCGCCGTACTCTGAGCCATTCCCTCTTTTCGTTACAGTGCCGATATTGCCGCAATCCTGCACCGTTGCCCGATTAGCAGTTCCAACAATGCCGCCGATTTTGGAGTACTTGCTGGTCACTGCGCCGGAGTTGACACAGCGCTGTACCGTTGTATCAGCTGCATATCCGGCAATGCCGCCGAGGTAGTAACCGCCGTTCACGGTGCTGTCGCTGTTGGTACAGCCGGTGACATTTGTCTTGCCAGTTATGTAGCCAGCAATACCGCCGTAGTATCTGCCCTCCGTATTGCCACCAATGGCAGTGTTGACCGCGTGGCAGTTGGTAATGGTGCCGCCTGTGATATAACCGCACACGGTGCCAATATAATAGTGACCTTTAAGGGCAGCGTCCTGCACGGTAACGTTTTGTATGGTAGCGCCGCTTGCATAGCCGACCAGACCGACATGATCTGCACTTGTGTCCGTACAGGTCAGTCCGGTGATGGTGTTGACGTTGCCGTCAAACTTGCCTGCAAACGGATTGCTTTCTGTGCCGATGGGCGTCCACTCGGTGCTGTCCATAGCGAAACTCGCCATCAGGCGGGCGTTGATGGTGGTTTGACCTTTGTTGCTTACCTGGTCGGCAAACCAGCGCAGCTGCCCTTGGTTGGAAATCTCGTAATAGTTACCTTCTGCTGGCGTTGCCTGTTCACATTCACCGCAGTAGGTGCAAACGCCGTTATTATAGTTGTGGTCACGGCTGTCATTTGGCTGATTGGAATAACCCTTGCAGTGGGACTCCGGTGCCGTTTTGTGAACCGTATAGTTGGGATTGCTGCTAAGCACAGGGGTTTTGTCCGTGCCGATACGCTGCCCCCAAACCTGCGTGGAAATGTTAAGGTCACTTTGCAGCTGGTACGCCACCTCGCCGTTTCGGAACTGGAGTTCGGTTTTGGATTCGCAAGTTTCGTTTCTGTTTCCGGTTCCATCGCCAACAGCTTTCTCACTTGTCCCCGCAAGGTAATAGCACTTTTCCACAGTGGCGCCGCCGTTCCAGCCGCACACGCTGCCGACAGGATTATTGCCGATAACCTCACCGGTGTTATAGCATCCCTTC
>ERZ506753.2012-NODE-2012-length-10722-cov-4.930721_pt1 | contig 10722 bp, 15 predicted proteins | sample MGYA00513044_ERZ506753 | MGnify/ENA metagenome assembly ERZ506753 | reverse complement strand
TGGCGCAGATCGTGGAAACGGAGTGCGGGCAGGCCCATTTCCTTCACCACGGCTTTGAACCGCTCATAGACCCGCTTTTCTGACAGAAAGCCGCCCAGCTCATCGGGAAAAACAAGGCCCTGATCCTCCCACCGGCTCCCCATTGCAAGGCGCTGGCGGGCCTGTTCGGCTTTGTGGGCCTTGAGCAAGTGCATGACGGATGGAGCGGGACAGATCGTGCGGGAGTTGTTGCTTTTCGGTGTGGAAAGGTACTGCACCCCGCCGGGCCTCTGCTCCCGGCAGAGCTGGCGGCGCACCACGATAACACCGGCTTGAAAGTCCACGCTGTCCCACATAAGGCCCAGCAGCTCCCCCTGTCTCATACCGGTAAACAGTGCAGCCTTGAACAGCGTTTCAAACTGGTGGCCCTGAATGGCGGCCAGAAAGGCCCTGATCTGCTGGGCGTCCATCGGGGTGATCTCCCGCTTGACGATGCGGGGCAGGGTGCAGGCGTCCGCCGGATTAGATCGGAGATAGCCAACGGCGACAGCCTGTTTTAAAGCCCGGTGCAGGATGTTGTGCAGGTGCCGGACAGTGGCGGGGGCCATGGGCCGCTTTCCACCCTCCCGCTCCTTGGAGAGGCTGTTATAGAAATGCTGGATGATCGGGGCAGTGAGTGCCTCCAGCTTGACGGCCCCCAGAGCGGGAAGAATGTTCGCCTGTATGTCATAGTGATAGCTTTCCGCCGTAGATTGCTTCACGTCGCCCAGATACTCCCGCTCCCATATCTCAAACCACTGGCCGACAAAAAGGGCACAGGGGGCCTTATAAAGGCCGTTGTCCACACTCACGGTGAGCTGTGCCAGCTTCTGGCGCACCTCCTTCTGCGTGCGGCCGTAGACGGAGCGCTGGACCTGCTTTCCGGTGCCGGGGTCACGGCCCACGGTGCAGCGCCCCTCCCATCGACCATCTGGCCGCTGTCTGATCGTGCCCGCGCCCTGGGCGGCTCTGGTATTCGATTTTCTTGGCATAGAATAGAACTCCCTTCTTGCACCTCTGCGTCCCGCTGTGGTACAATAAAGGGCGCAGTGGTGCCGTAATTCACGATTTGCTGATCTGTGGATATGCTGTCTGGTTCCCTGCATTCGACCGCGTGAGGGTTGCCGCCCTTGCGCGGTTTTCCTTTGTCCCGCTCCACCGTGTTGCCGCACAGAAGGGCGGGCTTTAACTTGCTGGTAATTTGCCGGAGCGGGAATCTTGTCAATTCCCGCCGGGTGTGGTATGCTTGCCGTGGCGCTATCCAAAAACGGCGGCGGTCTGCCCTCCTTCTTTCGGGGGCAACTTCTTTGGGTGCCCCCTGCTCTACGGAAAGGGGGGCTGTCCGATGGTTACTTACTCCGACCTGATTCAGATTGGAATTTTGATCGTTGGTATTATCGGCCTCATCATTCAGGCTAATAACAAAAAGAAGTAACCGCCCCTCTGCACGTGGCGGTTACTTCTTGTGACTATACACGGGGGCAGACCGTTGCCGGATAGCGCCCTTGTTCATCTCAAGTATAACCGCTTCAAAACTGAATGTCAACCGCAAAAAAGTGTCTCATACTGTTTTATGCTGTGTGTAGAACGCTGTGCGGTGTATATATGCATTTGATATGCAAGCCCGGTCGGATGATCGGGCTTTTTCTTTTGCCCGTGGTGGAGCGGGAGCAGCTGCCCGCGCTCTGATGGGCGCCCGGAGTCAGAGCGCCGCCCACAGGCCAGCTGAGAGGGGAGTTTATTTCCCCAGTCCCCGGCAGAAGCCGACGGCCTTTCCCTCTATGCAGATTTCCCGCAGCTGTTCGCCCTGGTACACCATCGGCGGGCACACGGCGGCATTTTCGGCCACCAGCTGGACAACCTCCCCTGTCTGGTAGAAATGCTTCAGCGTGGCCTCTTCCCCGATACGGACGGCGGCAATCTCTCCCGGCTCCACCGTGGCCTGCTTCCTGATGCACACAATATCACCGTCGCAGATTTTGGGGGCCATGCTGTCCCCGTGGCAGGTAAGGGCGAAATCCGCCCGCCACGCCGCCGGGATGCCCACATAGCTTTCTATATTGCCCTCTGCCAGAATCGGCGTACCGCACGCAATGGAGCCGATCAGCGGCACCCGCACCATTTCAGGGAGTGGTTCAAAGCCGGGCGGGATGGGGGCGGAACTGTTATTTTCCTGTGTATCCTCCCACAGCGGGCGCTTGGTCAGTTCGTCTATATCGACATGAAAAAAATCAGCAATTTCATGTGCCTTTTTCAGCGGTGGTTCAGAAACGCCGGATTCCCATTTTTGAATTGTGGTATATGACTTATAGCCCAGCTTTTCGGCCAATGCATCTTGGGAAAGACCTTGTTTGCGGCGAAGAAAGCGAATATTTTCAGCGAGTACCATTCAATCACCTGCTTTCAACATCATTGTATAGGAAGAAAGAAGAAAATTCAAGTGCGCTGTAATAAAAACGGCAAAATAACGAAAAAAATTCAAGTTCGCGCTTGACACATGAATTTTCTTCAAGTAGAATGTAGGCGAAAGGAGGCGCTTCACTATGCCCGAAAGTGTGAAGTATACCCTTAAGGAACTGCGAGCGCGGCGGAATATTACCCAGAAGCAAGCGGCGGAATGCCTTGGGGTGTCCACAACGACCTATAACGCATGGGAAAAAGATATTTCCTCTGTTGCCGTGAGCAAGGTTCAGGCCGTAGCGGAATTTTACGGCGTTGCTCTGGGACAGATTTCTTTTTGCCCCAAACATGAAAAATATTCATGTACAAAAGAAAAGGAGGCCTAACCATGGAAAAAGAGAACCAGACAGCGGAACGGGTCACGCTGGCGGAGTTGCCGCCGGTCTGCGTGGGGGTGGAAGATGCCTGTTTGTTGCTGGGCGTGTCCCGCTCCATCTTCTACAAGCTCATACATAGGGCCGACTTCCCCGCCTTCAAGGTCGGCGGGCGGATGCTGGTCAACGTGGACGGCCTGCGCCGGTGGGTGGATGCCCAGACCGAACAGGCCCAGACGGAGCGGGAGGGGGTGAGCCTGTGAAAGCGCTTGTTATGGACGCGGAGGCCGTGAGGGCGTTAATAGAAGCGGCTGACCTGTGCGACGATCTGGAGCGGGCCGACCGCACGCTTGAAGCGGTCTGTGCCGCAATGGGTGGCAAAGAAACCCGGGCGGAGTATTATCTCCCCGCGTTCTCTCTGGGCTTGATGCAGCTGGATAGCGCACGCTGTAAGCTGGCCGACGTGCTGAACACCGCACTTAAAGAGCAGCAGGGGGTGCAGCCATGACCACCCGGGAGAAGCTGACCTCCATTGTTATGGGCATGACAGAGGAACAGGCCGCCTTTGTGCTGGCCTACATGATCGCCCAGATTGCACAGGCAGAGAACGAGGAAGGAGCGGGAGCGCATGAATGACCCTGAGAACGTGCGCCGGTTTATGGCGCTGTGGGCGCAGCTCGATGAGGCCGCCCGTGAGACGGTGTTCAAGCGGTTGGAAGAGCTTCAGGGCAAAGAGCAGCGGGAGGCGGTGAGCGTATGAGCTGGGCTGTGACGCTGGGCCTGTTGGCCGGGGAAGTGCTGGCGGCGCTGCTGCTGGGGTTTGTCTGGTTCTGTGTGGTGACGTGGTGCGCCCGGCTGATTGTGCGTGCAATAGATGGAGGTGAACGCTACGGAGGATAAGGACAAGCTGCTTATTTCGGATCCATTGGCCTACCTGCTGGAAGCCGGCTTTTCGCTGGAGGATATAGAGCGGGAGCGGGACCATGCCGGAATCTCCATCGCAGATCAGGCGGAGGCAGTGCGGCGCATCAAGGAGCGGGGAGAGGATCCGCTGGAAGGCCGCCCGGAACCGCCGGAGGAGCCGCCAGAGCCCGCCGACCTGCTTCACCTGTTCCACCCCGTTTGCGAGTTCCAGGAAGAAGAGGCAACATGGCTGATTCCCGGATGGATACCGGAATCACAGATCACGCTGATCGCGGCAGACGGCGGCATTGGCAAGACCACGCTGTGGATCAACATTGTGGCCGCCCTGAGCGCCGGGAAGCCCTGCATTCTTGACCCGCCGGATCACACCCGCAAGCCCCAGAAGGTGGCCTTCTGCACCACAGAGGACAGCGTGAGGAAGAAGCTGGCCAAGAAGCTGAGAGAGGCCGGGGCAGATATGAATAATATCATTGCGATGGACATGGCGGCAGACAAGACCGGCCTGCTCCGCAGCTTCAAGTTCGGCACGTCTGAAATGGAGCTGTTCTGCAAACACTTTAAGCCGACTGCCTGCGTGTTCGATCCGGTGCAGGGCTTTGTCCCGCCGGAGATCAACATGGGCAGCCGAAACGCTATGCGGGACTGCATGGCGCAGCTCATCACGCTGGGCGAGGATGCCGGAACGACCTTCCTTGTGGTCTGCCATACCAATAAGCGCAAGGGCGCCTTTGGGCGTGACCGCGTGGCCGACAGTGCGGATCTGTGGGACATTTCCCGCTCCGTTATCATGGCCGGATACACGGAAGATCAGGGCATTCGCTACCTGTCCAACGAGAAGAACAACTATGCGGAGCTTCAGGAGACCGTGCTTTTCTCCATAGATCAGCGCGGCCAGATCGTCCGGGAGGGCACGACATGGAAGCGTGACCGGGACTTTATCCAGGAGGCCGCCACGGCCAAGGCGGGCCCGCAGCGGGAGGACTGCAAGGAGTTTCTGCTTCAGATCCTTGCGGAAGCTGGCGGCGGAATGCCGACAAGCGAGCTGGAGGAACAGGCCAAACAGTTCGGCTTTAGCTATACAGCTATCAAGAGAGCAAAAAGCGAACTGAGAAAGGAAAAGCGGATTTCGTTCTTTACCACTGGCAGCGCAAAGGATGGAAATCGTACCTGGCACATCAAGCTAGAGAACGGCGGTGAGCTGTTGGAGCTGCCCGCAGCTACCCCAGTTCCTTTCCCTCCCCCGTCAGAGATCTGAAAGTGGTCTAGTTAAAGCTCAATCCATTGGTATATAAGAATTTTTTTAACTTGACCACCTGGTCTAGTTAAACAGGTAATAGGCTTTAACTTGACCACCTGGTCAAATTAAAAAGCCCTTGCGGCTCTAAGAAAAATTTTAACTGGTTCACTTTCTGTCTCTCTGACGGTAAAGAGGTCAAGTGAACCAGTTAAACAGTGAAAGGAGATCTACACCATGAAGAAAAAGAAGAAGTGCACCAAGGCCATCAGCCGGGGCGGGATCGTCCGCAGCTTGCCACCTTATGCCCGGGCCATGCGGTTCGCAAACCGGCCCATTGTCTCCCGGCCTGCGCGGAGCTGGACGGATGAGAAGGACGGCGGGCAGGCATGAAAAGCCCGCCCCGGATTGGCGGGAGAGGTAAACCCCGCCGAAAAAGAGAAAAGCCGGGCCGGTGTCAGTACGCACCAGACTCGGCGGAGCTGTCCCGCTCCAAGGGAGGAAACTAGAACTATTGTACCATTGAGGGGAGCGGGACGCAATGATGAATGAGGATAAGCTGCAAGCCTATCAGGACGCCATGCGGGAGCTTGACAGGCTGGGGGAAGAGCTGGAGGAATGCCGCGCCCGTGCGGAGTCCGTGACCGCCTTTTACAGTCTGGTACCCGGCGGGGCCGGTGACGGCCGCCGCATGGAGCGCCACGCCCTGAAGCTGGCCGAACTGGGGGCCGAATACGCCCGGCGGCTTGATGAGCTGGCCGCCCAGCGCCTTGAAGTGGGCCGGATCATCGACGCCGTACCGGATGCTCTGACCCGTGCCGCTTTGCGTCTGCGTTTCCTCGATGGTCTGACATGGAAACAGACGGCGGAGAAATTGGAGCGGACAGACACATGGACGTTTAAGCTGTGGGGCCGTGTGCGGAAGGCGTGGAGAGACGCGGAACAGGCCGGAGCGCTAGAAAATCCTAGTATATCCTAGCACGGAAATAGGAAAGGAGCGGGTGCAGTGTCCCGCTCCGCTGATCTCCACCGCCTACGCGGGGCAGGGTGTCCCCGTCCAGCGTGGCCAGAGTGTCGGGCATTTCTGCGCAGTGCGTTGTAATAAACCGACATAATAGCGGCCAATGCCCGCCCGCTGATGGGGTGGGGAGGGTGCCCCCGGTACCCTCCTGCGGCGCTCCTGCGCCGTCCAGCGCCGATTTACCCCCGTAGGCCGAAAAGGCGGGAGGGGGTGGTGGTTTGGGCGTTTTTTGCAGAAAGATTCATCTTATCGCGCGCACGCGAGGGGTGCCAGAAAGTGCCCTGAAAATGGGCTATTTATAGGATAAAACAGAAGAAAAAGCAGGTTGGAGCGGGTGAGTCTGTCCGGTATTTGCCCCTATTGCGGCCGGTTTGCCCTCTGATCTCCGTCGCCGTGGGCCTGTCTGCCCGGTATCAGAGTGCCGGCCGGTCAACACCCGGCGGCCTGTCCTCCCCGGTGGGCGGAGTGTGTCCGGCTGACCGGCGGCCCCTCCCGCTCCACGTTGTAGATGACCACGGTTAGACCGAGGTCATCGGCGCGGTGTGGTGGGCACTGCCCACATCATCGGCCCGTGGAATACCCTTATTCATACCCTTTACAGGGAAAACAGTATGTGATAAGGGTACACAGATATGAAATAAAAGTTCTGAAAAGCGCAGAGATTTCAACAAATTTCGCAAGGAAACACATTATGAGATAGCAAAAAACAGCGTCCAAGCACCTAACAGTTTTGTAAGGTTGGGTCATTTACTCCACTTCCAGCTCCGCTTCCTTTAAATCGAGGCGCACCCGGGTGCCTTTGCCGGGGGTGGACTCAATGGTGATGCGGTGGCCCAGCTTGGTCATGATGCGGCGGCAGAGGTAGAGGCCGATGCCGCTGGAGCGCTGATCGGCGTGGCCGTTGGCACCGGTGAAGCCCCGCTCAAAGACCCGGGGCAGATCCTCCGGGGCGATGCCGATGCCGGTGTCCGCAATGACCAGCATGCGCTCCGGCTCCAGCGTGATGGTCACGCCGCCGGAGCGGGTATATTTCAGCGCGTTGGACAGCACCTGCTCGATGACGAACCGGAGCCACTTCTCGTCTGTTAGTACCCGGCAGTCCGGAACGTCATAGGTCAGCTTCAGCCTCCGGCGGATGAACTGGCCCGCATAGCGGCGCACGGCGGGGCGCACGATGGCGTCCAGCCCGCACCGGCGAAGCACAAAGTCATTGCCGTCGCCGTCCAGGCGCAGATAGCCCAGCACCATGTCCGCGTACTGCTCCACCCGCTGCAATTCCTCCCCCAGCAGGCGGCTCTGGTCGGAGTCCTCGTCCTGCAAAATAAGCCGCATGGCGGCGATGGGTGTCTTGATCTGGTGCGCCCAGGTGGTGTAATACTCCATCATGTCCCGATAGCGGGTCTGCTGATCCTCCTCCAGCGCCCTGCGCTCGCCGTCCAGCGTGCGCAGAAGGGCCTGATAGTCCGCATCTGTCAGCGTCCCTGGCTCCGGCAGGTGCTCCAGCGTCAGCGCGATCTCGCATTGCAGCTTGACGAGTTGGCGGTGGCGGGCCAGATAGCGGAGAAAGCCCACGGTCAACCAGACCGCCGCCACGGCGCCGCACAGCAGAGCGGCATAGCCCACCGCAGAGACGGGCAGCCGGAGCAGAGCAAACACCACGGCGCAGATGCCAAGGCACAGCGCCACGACCAGCAGGGCGGCGTACCGGTCCCGGAGGTAGCGGAAGAACAGCTTCATCTGCCCACCTTCTTTTTGCGAGGTACCTCTAATTCTGGCGTCATCCGCTCCGCCAGCGCGGCCAGCAGCTCCGGATCGTCCGGCTGCGCAACGAGCAGGGGCTTGGCCCCGGGATAGGGCGGCTCCTCGGGCGCGTCGGGCAGCAGCGCCCGGGCGGCGGCGGTGGGCTTGACTATGAGCCGGTCGTCATAGAGTCCGCCCATGACCCGCCCCTGTACATAGAGGACATATTCGCCCATCATCTTTCGGGTGCTGATCCCCTCGGCCAGGCGGAACTGGTCGAGGATGTAGTCGTGATAGCTCTGAGATGTGGCCATCATTCCGCCCCCTTCAATGCATAGCCCATGCCCTTGCGGGTGACGATAAAGCCACTAAGGCCAATGGACTCCAGCTTTTTGCGCAGGCGGCCGATGTTGACGGTCAGGGTGTTTTCGTCCACAAAGCTGTCCGTCTCCCACAGCCGCTCCATCAGCTTTTCGCGGCTGACCACCTGCCCCGCCCGCTCCATCAGGGTGAGCAGGATGCGGTAGTCATTTCGGCTGAGCTCCAGGGTCACGCCGCCGTAACTCAGACTGGCCTCCGACGGATCCAGCGTCACGCCCCCATAGGTCAGCGCCGGGGACTGGACGGAGAAGTCATAGCACCGGCGGAGAATGGCCTGCAATTTCGCAGTGAGCACGTTCAGGTCAAAGGGCTTGGCAATAAAGTCGTCGCCGCCCATGTTCATGGCCATGACGATGTTCATATTGTCCGACATGGAGGACAGAAAAACGACAGGTACCTTGGATTCCCGGCGGATCTCCTGACACCAGTGATAGCCGTTGAAGAAGGGGAGCGAGATGTCCATCAGCACCACCTGGGGCTGAACGCGGCGGAACTCCTCCAGAATATGCTGAAAATCCTCGGCGCACACCGCATCCAGCCCCCAGGAGCGGATGTGGCGTTGGATCCGGCTGGCGATGACGGCGTCATCTTCGACGATATAGACTCGATACACGGCAGTTCCTCCCATTCTGTGATCTCTCCTTCAGGATAACGCGGGCGCGGGGTCGGAATCTTCAGCTCTCTGCCGCTCCTCCTGCAGCGCCCGGGTGACGGTGTCGGCAAAGAGGCGGATCAGGGGGTTCTGGTTGCGGCTGTGCCAGACGATGCAGATGGGAATGACGTCGTTGAGCCGGAGAAAGGCGAGCCGTGGGTCGGAGCCGAACCACATATGCTCGTCAAACACGGTAAAGCCCTGCCCCATGAGCACCGCCTGATAGATGGTGGAGCGGTTGGGCAGGTGCCGGGGGTTCACCTTGATCTGGCGGGCGAGAAACTGGAGCTGGACGATCTCCATGCTGAGGGGGGCCTCCTCGTCGGGGAGCATAAGCAGGTCGTGCCCCTTGAAGTCGCTGAAGGTCAGCGGTTCATCCGCAGGGCGAAGCAGACCCCGGCGGACGTAGGCCCGGCTCTCCAGCGCGCCCACCTCCACCACCTCCAGATGGTCAAAGTTCTGAAGGCTGGACTTGGTGCACAGGATCACGTCCAGCTGGCCGGACTCCACCTGATTGCGCAGCTGCAAAAAGGTGTTGTTTTCAAAGTAGAGCTTAGCCTGGGGATAGTGCAGGCGCACCTGCTCCTGAAAGCGCAGCAGCGACTCCGTGAGGTCCCAGTCCTGCCCGATGCCGACCCGGAGGGGGAGCGTCTCGTTCTCGGCCAGCTCCCGGGCGGTCGCTTTGGCCTCCTCAAAGCCCCGCAGCGAGCGGCGGAAGCTGTCCCGGAACACCATGCCCGCCGGAGTCAGGCTGATGGCGTTCTTACGGGAGCGGTCAAAGAGGGCGCAGCCCAGCTCGTGCTCCAGCTGCTGGATCTGGCGGCTCACCGAGGGCTGGGAGACATAGAGCTCGTCCGCCGCCTGGGAAAAGCTCATGCAGTCAGCCACCTTGAGAAAGTATTGGATCTGTAACGAAGTCATTCTGATCGCCTCCCGGAATGGTCGTTGTATGAGCTTTATTATACCTCTGTTATGCTTATTTGGCTATAAGAAAACTGTGAAAATGGATATTGGAACTGAAATTTGAGACGTGTTATCCTAGAAATAGTATGATAAAATTAATATACGCTCCGGCCCGGCGGGGCAGGCGGAAGCGGTGCGGATGGGAATGGCGCACCGGCTGACCGCACCCGCCGCGGCTGATCCCCTGTCTGAGCACGAACTGCGCAAACAGGACGGGCCGATTCTGCGATAAAGTGAGGAATGACTATGCGTTACGAAGATGTGTATAAAATGAAGAAGCACTCCCTGGAGGAGTGCCTTGCGCTGATCGAGAGCGGGGACACCATCGCCGTCTCCGGCGTGGCCACGGAGCCCACAGAGTTTCTGAGCCACTTCACCGAGATCGTCCCCCGGCTCCGCGACGTGACCGTCATCAAGAGCAAGGACAATGAATATGAATATCTGCGCGACCCGGCCACAAAGGGCCACGTCATGACCGTCGGCCACTTCTACGCCAAGAACATGCGGGAGGGCCATGAGCTGGGCATCGCGTCCTACATCCCCTCCGACCTGCACAATTACATGGCGGAGCGGGTGGCCTTCAAGCCCAACAACGTGTTTGTGGCGCAGGTGGCGGACATGGAGGACGGCTCCTTCCAGATCCCCTACTGCAAGATGTTTGAAGAGGAGGCCTTTGCCTGCGCGGACAAGGTCATCCTGGAGGTCAACCCCAATTTCCGCCGGGTCCGGGGCGGACTGGAGATCCCGCTGAAGCGGGTCACCTCCTTCTTTATCTCCGAAAAGCCCATCTTTACCATCCCCCGCTCGGTGCCCTCGGAGATGGACCACAAGATCGGCCGCTATGTGGCCGATCTGATCCACGACGGCGACTGCATCCAGCTGGGCATCGGTGGTCTGCCCGACGCCGTGGGCGAGTATCTGAAGGAGAAAAACGATCTGGGCATCCACTCCGAGCTGTTCTCCTCCACCATGGCCGACCTGATCGAGGCGGGCAACGTCACCGGCCGCGAAGAAA
>ERZ506753.2007-NODE-2007-length-10746-cov-4.328407_pt1 | contig 10746 bp, 10 predicted proteins | sample MGYA00513044_ERZ506753 | MGnify/ENA metagenome assembly ERZ506753 | reverse complement strand
CCGGCCGCCGCCATGCCCTTTCCTGCCCCTGTAAGGCCCTCCGGCACCGGGATAAAGATGCCTGCCGCCAACGGCGCCGCGCCCAAGACCAGCAGCAGCACGGGCAGCGTATCCATCACAGCGTCCCACGCTCTGCGCTGCTTTATCAGCATGCCCGCCCGCACAAACAGCCCAGCGCAGAGGTGCACAATGCCCAGCGCAAAGGCAAACAGCAGCAGGCGGATGGGGTCTGCCATTGGCTCAAACCACAGCGCCAGGCTCCCTATCTCCACCGAAAAAAACGAACGGCCGATCACCTGTACAATGTCGCCGAACCAGCTGCCGAACAGCGCGCCCCAAACCACCGTGGATACCCCGCAATAGCGAAACATGCGCAGCGTTTCCGCCATCTCCCTTTTCAGTGTCAGCTTACCAAGCGCCCATGTTGTGCCCAGCACCATCACCAGCCCATAGCCCGCGTCGGAGAGCATCATCCCGAAAAACACATAGTAGAAAAACGCCATCACGCCGCTGGGGTCTATGTCCTTGGGTCCCGGCAGCGCGTACATTTTGGTAATGCTTTCCACCGGGCGCACAAACCGGTTGTTTTTCAGCAGCACCGGCGCATCCTCGCCGGCGTCTGAAAGCTCATACGCCAGCGGAAACCTTCGGCACAGCCTGTCCAAAAGCCGCCCGGCCTCGTCCGCCGGCACATAGCCCGCCACCGCCACCGTCTTTTCGGAAAACGCCAGCTTGTCCATCGCGCGCTGCCTTTGGGCCACAGCTGCCAGCATGTCCGCCGCAAACAGTATGCCCTCCGGCCGCGCCGCCCTTTGCATCAGCTCGTGCTTTAGCCGCTCTATCTCATCCTCCGCCTCCCGGAGGGCCAGCTCCGCCTTTGCCAGCTGCCCGGCCGCGCTTTCCTTTCCGCGAAATGGGCAGGGCGCAAAGCCCATCTGTGCCAGCGCATTCTGCAAGTCCTCTTCCTCTCGCCTAAGGCACGCCACTGCCGCCAGCGTATGCCCCAGCGGCCCCGGGGCCGTCTGTACGCACAGCGCGTCCATGCGCGGCTGTTGTTTCCAGATGGCCTGCAACAGCTCTTCCTCCGTCCATTGCCCCATCACGCTGCCCACCCGGCAGACCGTGTGCTTGGTTATAAGCCCGCCCAGCGGCATTTCGATCCTTGTCCAAGGCCTCAGCTGCGCGCACCGCTCAGAGATGCGCGCCCGCTCCGCCGTGCGTTCCGCCAGCGCCGCATCCAGGCGGATCACCTCTTGGCACTGCCGCCGGTACAGCGCGCCGTGCGCTTCCATTTTTTGCGCCTGCGCCGGTGTAATGCGCCATGCGCCCCGGCTCTTCTGCCAAGCGCGCTGCTTTTCCGGCCGTAGCGCACGCAAAATCTCTACCGCCTGCCGCGCCGCCTGCGCCTCTTCTTCGGCGTTTTCCGCCCATTCGGCCTGGGCCGCCTGCTGCCAGCCCTCCGTTTCCGCCCTTTTTAGCTCCATGACGCCGGCCTTTTGTAGGGTTTTTAACAGCGCGTCCCTATCCTTTGCCAACGCCAGCAGCTCTAGTTTTTTCATGGGCCGTTTGGCCATCTCTATTCGCCTCCCCGTCCCAGTTCGCTGAGCAGCGCGCCCACCACGATGCGCACCGCCTCCTCCTCATTTTGCATCAGTGATTGGCGCAGCGCTTCCACCGCCTTGGCCGTATGCGCCTGTTGCCGCTTTGTATAGGCCGCCGCCTCTGCTTCCGCCTTTTTTTGCAGCGCCTCTGCCTCCTCTCGGGCCTGTTTGCGCCCTTCGTCCGCCGCCTTTTTGGCGTTTTCTCGCGCCGTTTCCTCGGTTTTCTTCGCGTGCCGCCGCGCCGTTTCCATCAAAACGCCCGCTTGCCGCTCCGCCCTTTGCACCGCCAGCCTCATTTCCTCCGCCATGTCTGTGCCTCCTTTGCCATTGTCTACGTTTTGCCACACTTGGGCCCGTTTTATTCTTATTCGGGAAAATTCATCCCCTATGCCTTTTCCTTTCGCACAAAAAAAAGAGCCCCTTTCGGGGCCCTGTTTTCATGCCTTTTGTTTGTATTTTGCAATGCTCTGCAAAAGATCGTGGATAAAGTTGCTGCCGCGGCTGATCAAAAGCCCCGTACAAACCTGCCCGATGAATGGAATTTTCATCGAAAATCCTGCCGCCTGCATCAGGTCCGCCCCCGTCAACAGCGAAAGCGCAATGCCCACCGCCATCGCTCCCAGGGCGCTGACGTTCAGCGCACCCTTTTGCCAAGCCAACTTGCCCGTCTGCCACAGCGCTTCTGTCAAAAGCGCCAATACGATGATCTGCTGTATCTCCATCCTACATACCCCCGTTTGTTTTTTCCGCGCACCCTGCCGCGCTCTACCACCTTGCCTTGTTTCCGCGCACATCCACATGCGTAAACGTGCTGTATTTTCCTACGCCGCCCCGGCTGCCTACCAGCCTGTCGCATAGCTTGTACACCTCGGATGCGCTCTTTCCGCTTACCTTGATGTCTGCTGCCGCCGCGTATAGGTGCTGGCTCTGCTTGGCTCCGTCCACCTTCTTGTTGTAGCTCTCCGTTCGGTATCCGCTCGTAACGGTAATCGCCCGGTTCCCGCACGCAGCTCTGATCTCCTCCAGCAGATTCATCAGCTTTTGGCAGTTTGCATAATACTTTGCCGGCACTGCCGTTCCGTCCTTGCACTTGAATTCGCTCAGCTTGAAGTGCGCGCTTGCAGGTATGCCCGCTGCCTTGCCTTCCAACAGCGCTGTCCAGGTGTTCTTTCCCACCTTGCCGTCCACTGCAAGCCCTGCCGCGCTCTGCAAGGCCTTTACCGCCTGCTCCGTGTTGCTGCCAAAGATGCCGTCTGCGCTTCCCGCGCCGTATCCCTGTTCATTCAGCCTTGTTTGCAGCGCTTTTACCAGCTCTCCCCGGCTGCCGTCTTTCAACAGGCATTCGGTAAACAGCTTGGCATAGGTATTTGTCCCCACGATCCCATCCACCAAAAGCCCCTTGGCTTTCTGGTAGCTTCTTACCGCGCTCTCCGTCTTTGTCCCGAAGATTCCGTCCGCACTGCCGCAGCTATACCCCTTTTCATGTAGCATCAGCTGCACCAGCGCCACCAGCTCTCCTCGGCTTCCTCTTTTGATTTGCTGCATGGTTTCCCTCCCTATCTTCCTTGAAATTCTTCCAAACTCCCCAGCGCTTGCCTTTGTTCCTCCGTCAGCTTTGTATATGGCTCTACCGCCTTTGTAAATCCGATTCCTTCCGTCTCCATGCTTGTCAGTACCGCTCTTGCCGTAATGCGCAGGAATACGTTTTCCAGTTCTGCTATCTTCATCCTTTACCCTCCGTAGATCATCAAGGCCACGGCTTCCTCCATATCCGATACCCGTCTTTCAAGGCTTTGTCCCATTGTTCCTTCCAGTTCCCTTTGCAGCTCTTCCCTGCTTCTCTCTGCCATCGTCCCGTTTACGATTTTGTATTTGTATGGCCCTTGATCCGTATGCACGGCGTACTTTTCGTAAGGATACCTATGATGCTCCTCGGCCCCTTCCTCGATCACCACATCCGCTTCTGTTGGTGTCTCCGCCGCGTCTGAAAAAATCTTGATCACGATCCCGTTTTTATCCGTTCGCGCATATATCTTCACCCTATCGCCCTCCTTACCTGTATTTCCCTTTTGCTTCAAATGCAAATATCATCTCATATCCATCGTTGGTTGGCGCTATTTTTACCAGGCCCGGCGTTGGCGTTTGCGTTGTTGTCCCGCTGGCTCGGATGGCCAGGATCACCAGTCCGTCATAGTTTTGCTGCGTAATCATGCACGAGGGCACTTCCGTAAATGTGAACGGATACAGAACCGGCTCCCCTGTTCCGTAGACCAAATTCCCGGCAGCGTCCCACATGTTATCTATGTCTATTGTCTGCGATGAGTTCCCCCAGCATTCCGCAAGGCCGCTTTCCCATTTCCGATACCGCCAGATCCCGCTTGTCCCTTCCTCTATCACATAGTCATCAGGGGCTATACTCGCGTTCCACTTATTCTTGTCAGCTTGCGTCACATGGATCTCCGTGTTCCCCGTATGTGTGTTCAGAGCGCCTTGCAGCGATTCGATTTCCCCTTTATGTTCGTCAATCTGGTTTTGTAGATTCCCCGCTGCATCTTCTGAAAGTTGCCCCTTAATCCCATCAAACCATTCATTAAAAGCCGCAGTTAGCTGTGCGTTGACTTCGCTTGTATCAAGGTGTTCGATTGGACTTGTTACAATTCCACATACTTCATTATTAAGCCGTAAATCTGTGATGTTCGCCTGAGTAATTGTTGTTACCCTTTTTGAAATATAAATTTGAGCCAATGCAAGATCATAAATATCGCTACCGCCCGTATCCGTTCTTTCGATGTCCGGCGGAACTGGCGAACTTGACTCTGTTCCCTTGATATAATGAATACCGATTTCTCGGTTAATCCCATCATATCTGGCCACAATCATATCAATCCTATCAAGGATTGCATGAGCAGCGTCCACCGAAATCACCTGATCGCCTTCAAGCCATCCCATATACCCATTGATAAAGCAAACCCCAGGTTTCACTACTAAATTCATCCCGTTGCTTGCCTGTACCATCATGCCATCACCTGGGTCTGCAAAAACGCCATTGCCAACAATTCTACTGAAATACTTTGCAAAAAAGGTAGCGTCCTCAGCTCTGTCAAAAATCGGCACTCCCTCTTCGTCATATCCAGTAATTGTCGAGTTAAAAAAACCGCTTCTCAATGTTTCACCTCACGTTTTATGGCCTGTCCTAGGCTCAAATAATCTTTCCCGAATGTAACTGTTATGGATATCCCCTTTGCCGTATGCGTTTCTTTAATCGTTTCAATACGTTTTTCAACCATAACTCCGAGAGAATCATAGACCACTGTACATATATCTCCCAAGTCATAATCACTTTTATATTTCAGAGCGCTGTTAGGATCGATTTTTGCATTGTACGATTCAACCATGTTATAGGAATCAAGTTTTTCAATGCCTCTCTGCTTAAGTACAGCCTGATAATCGCTTTCGCTCATTTGTACATCGTCTACTGTTCTTTTAAGGTCTCTAGCATCAACGTATAATTCGTTCCTTTCTTTTCCATCAGTTAGGTCAACTGTAACAACCGTCCTTTCTGTATCCTCTCCCTCACCAGCTACATACGCAAAGTTTTTATATTTGCTTTTATCCCTGTCATATTCAGCAGTGATGAGGTTTTCCATCCCCCTTGAAAAGGTAGCCCAGGTATTCTCTTTCTGTCCCTGTGTCCTGTCCTTCCCTTTCCATACATCAAATACGATTTCATCTGCCAAAAAGTTATAGATCATAGAAAAAGAAAGCTCTTGAGATTGGCATATTTCTTGAATTTTTTCTAAAACCGTATCGCCTGTGGACTGAAAAGCAATCTCCGTGCCCAATCCATGCGCCGTGCCTAACCGCAGTTTTGGGATCTTGCGTCCGCTGTCAGATGGCGCAATGCAATACTCTGTCACGAGCTGTCGGCTGATCTCTTCCGGCGTTCCTTTTAGGTCTTTTGTTTTCTCGATTACTCGCCCGTCGAGTATCGCCTCAAGGAACTTTCCCTCTGCTTCAACGGTTTCTGATTTCGCATCCTGCTTATATGAAAGTCCATGTAAAATTCCAAGCTCATCCGCATCATTTCTGAAAATATACCGTCCATCTCTAAGCAATGCATAGTATTTCATGTCCGTTGCAATGGAAAACGATCCTACGTCATAGTAGCTTCTATCCCAAGTGAGAGATTCAAAGGTATCTACAACCCCAATCGGATGAAAGTCTTTATCAAGAATCAATAAATCCATTTCATACCCCCAAATATTCCGGTGTGTAATACAAGCGAACGTCCATATTAGTCATTCCATCCTCAGCATCATATTCAACAACATTGTCCCCTGGAATAATGCACAACGACAAATCAGACATTCTATCCATGTCCGTAATGGCGTTGCTACCATTGATTAGGATTTCTTTTTGCCTAGGAATCGTGCTGATCTGCAAAGTATCACCCATAAATAGTTTTCTCATGACCTTTATGTATTGTCCCGTTGTTTCGTTTCGAATGGTAGGGCTATCTACCTCTCCTCTTGTCGCAGTGACAACAAATTCGGCGCCAACCGCTTTGTCCCCGTCGTTCGCAATCAGGATGCTTTGTGATATTTTTTGATAACCCATGATCTGTTTCTTTTCCGCCGTACACTTGAACGGAAGCGCAAATTGCGGGATAAAGGCGGCAATATTTCTCCCATAACTGCTAGTGCTTAACAGCATGGGGTTTTCACAGTAAAGCGATACAGTAAATTCGGGGATTTTGTATACTGAATCAAGCGTTCCAAAATCTACATTTTCTATCAAATACCCTACTTTTCTCTTCCGCCCACAATACTCAATGATTGCTGTTCCCTCATTTGCTGGATTAAAAAAGCGCACAAGGGTTTCCCTGTACACTTCTCTATCCCCTGAAGGTATCCCGCCTACGATGTCTATGTGCCTTGGCCCCAGTCTCCGATTTGTCACCGTTGCCCCGTCTATTCCCGCATTTTCCGTTGCAGTAAGTGTTATATCGCTTGTTTCAAGGCCTTGTATGCTACGTATTTTATAAGCAGAATGCTTCCCGAATGCCATTTCCTTTCCGTTACTCGTAAATACAATTTTTACATTTTTTGCGTCCATGTCAACTAATCTCCCTGGCAAGTTTTTTAGACTGCCTTTCCAATGCCCTAGCTACCTCTGCCGGGTTTTCTATGGGCTGGTTGAAATAGTTTGTTTGCGTTACTGAGAGTCCTTTATCGCTATCCGAACTTCGTAACTTTAACGAATCAATAAGCACATTTTGCATCCCATGCATGCGAACACCCATTTCAAACTGCATTGCTTCTCCCGTTACAGCGGCTTGCATTCGATTCATGATCCTACTCATATTCGCATCTACTACACCCATTGTTCTGCCGGTCTCCCCAGCGAGCCCAACCGCAAGGCCCTGCGAAAGGTATTTACCAAACAACTCTGTTTTTTTCGATGGAGAATGAATATCCCACGCATTTTTCATGATGTTCAACACATCATTGGCAAGATTCCTGGCAACTGTCAAAACAGATTCCCGGTTATCCTGTATCCCCTTTTTGATGCCCTCTGCAACGGCTTTGCCTACCTTTTCAGACGCTTTGCCGATCTCTGTTGTGTCCTCTAGCCCTTGCCGTAATCCTCCAACAATGTATCCGCCCATCTGCTCCATGAGCTTTGAAGGGGAATTGATTTGAAAATAACTCTTGAGTGTTTCCACAATTTCATCTGCCGACATATTGGAGGCGTCTTCAAGTCCGGGAATTTCTTCTCCTAGTCCGTTAATTAAGCCAAGCAGTACATTTTTCCCCTGTTCTTCCATTGTTCCATCAAGGCCGACAAAAGGGGCTAGCATTGCGCTAATATTATCCTTTGCCTGTTGACTTAATTGCCCGCCCCCTTCTCTTGCAGAGACTGCCATCCCAAGCCATACCCCAGCATTTCTTTGCGCTGTCTCATCCATTAAGCCATTTAATCCGTTGTATAGCTCTGCCTGTTTATCTTTTTGCCCTGTAAGAATTGCCAGAATATCTTCACTATTTGCATTGTAAAGTTCCGCTACATCATCGAATGTTTTAGTATTAGTATCCACTTTATATTTTGCAAGATCATCTTCTTGCGATTTTAATTGATCTGTCAATTCACCAGATAGAGACACATAATTTCCAAATGCATCTGCCTTGTCAATATACCCTTGACTTACAATGTCGTATGTATCCGTGTATGTCTTTTCAGCCGCTTCTACCTCTTGTTCATAAGTATCCCATACAGCATCTATTCTTTTTTGCTTTTCTTCATCCGAAATACCTGTTAGCTGTTGAATTGAAGCAGCCTCGCTTGCGGCAGCTTCGTATGCGTATTTTACACGACCGTCCTTCTCTTCCTGCGCAGATTTTAAGATACTTTTTGCCCTTTCTTCATATTTCTCAACAGATATATCATTATCCTTAGCAAGCTGCTCTGCAAAATCTTTTACAGAATCCTGTCTTGCTGTATATACTTCAAGCTCTCTTGATGCAATCTCCTGCATTTTTGCAAATAGGTTATCAAGAGATTTTATTTCCTCCTCTGTAAATGATCTGCGCTGTTCCGAAGCACGTTTAGCAATGTCTATGATTTGTCCTTGAACATCTTCCATGCTTTTCTGCAAGTTTGTCTGTTCTTCATCTGAAATAAATAATGAATCATTGACACTTGAAAGAATCCCTGTGGATTCCTGTATCCCCGATACTGTTTCCGCTGCGATCTTTCCTATTTCCTCATAGGATTCTGCAAGATTGCTGAGAGATTCTTTTATTTGATTTTCGGCGCTATCCGTTGTAGTTGCCCAAAAGGCAATTCCGGCAGTAAGCGCCGTTACTCCTGTAATGACCAGCCCAAGCGGGCCGCCAAAGCCGTTCATCACCGCATTCCACGCCGCCTGAGCTGCTGTTGCAAGCTTGATTTTTCCCGTCAGCACGCCAACCACCATTTCTTTTGCCGTAAGCGCGCCGTTGGTTGCCAGCAACGCAAGCCTGTTTGCCTTTTCATGGGCAAGCAACGCCTTGGAAACCGAATTGTAGCCTTGCATCATGGATTGAACTTGTTTGATTACTTTCAGGGCCGCAAATGCACCAGCTAATGCTGTCACAGCGACAGCAATCTGCCTTGCATGATTCCCTACCAACGCCAGTGCCTTTACAAAAATGGGAATGACGGTTTTGGCTATGTTAATAATTACCTTTACCAATTCCCCAAATAGAGAACCGACAGATTGCAATGCCCCTTGCAGCTCCCCGCTTGAAAAGGAACCGGTGATCTCGTTGACCGCCTGCATAGCATACTTGACCGCTTCCTTTAACGGTGCATTGATCCCGTCATAGATAGCAAGCCCCAGCCCCTCTAAGCTAGATCCTAAAAGGGTGATTTGCCCTTTTAGGTTATCGTTCATGGTTTCTGCCATTCTTTGGGCGCTGCCATCTGCGTTATTGATCTGGTCGGCAAGGGCTGCAAAGTCCTCATCAGAGGCATTTACGATTGCAAGCAATCCAGACATACCCTCTTGCCCCGCCAAAGAAGCTGCAAGCTGTGTCTTCTGTGCATCCGATAATTTGCCAAAGCCCGTGCGCAGCTCTTCTAAAACCTCGTTGAACGGCTTCATGTTGCCTTTCGCGTCTGTAAGAGATACGCCCAGCGTTTTCATTGCATCTTTTACTTCATCGGTCGGTTTCACCATCCGAGAAAGCAGCGAACGCAGCGCCGTACCTGCTTGGCTTGCCTTGATACCACTGTTTGCCATCAGGCCCAGCGCCAGCGATACGTCCTCAATGCTGTATTTCATCGCCCCAGCCACAGGAGCCACATACTTGAAGGATTCGCCCAGCATAGCAACGTCTGTGTTGGAGGCCGCCGAAGCCATGGCCAATACGTCCGAAAAATGTGCAGCGTCCTTGGCCTGTAATCCGAAAGCTGTCATGGAATCGGTTACAATATCCGAAACCATCGCCAAATCTTCACCAGAAGCCGCGGCTAGGTTCATTACGCCATCAATGCCGCTTAGCATATCCTCTGTTTTCCAGCCCGCCATCGCCATGTATTCCAGGGCTTGTGCTGATTCTGTGGCAGAATATTTCGTTTCAATGCCCATCTGCTTCGCTTTTTCAGTCAGCGCGGCGATCTCGTCCCCCGTCGCCCCGGAAATCGCTTCTACTTTGGACATTTGTGCTTCAAAGTCCATGCCCGCTTTGACTGCATAGCCGGACAAAGTGCCAAACGCGGCTGCCGCCGCCGTTGTGATCCCCTTGATTCCTTTTGCGATCCCTGATTGGTCAATTTTTGTATCTATAAGAATGGAGCCGTCTGCCTGTGCCAATCACAACACCCCTTTATCGTCACTGGCTCACGGCTCTATGGACGCTTGATTTCAATTTCTCTCTTACAGCTTTTGCACCATACAAATATGCCTTTGCATATAGCATCCGGCAGTATTTTGGCAAGCTTTTTGCCGCAATACGGGCATTTCACCCATTGTTTATTTTTCATAGCCCTTCCGACAAGCTGGAAATAAAGTCCTGTTCCTTTTCTTCCTCTGTTCTGTTGTCCGGCAGCGCATAAAGCTGCTTCATTTTTCTGTAAAAGTCCTTTTGTTCTTTTGGTACCTTTGTAATGTCTACCGCCCTATACCGCATGATCTTCATAAATTCAAGGTTTTCGTCTAACGCATGGAAAAGGGCCTTGAACTTCCACCAATGCAAAAATGGAATTTCCACAAGATCCATCCCATATTGCGATAAAAACGCTGCGTAAATGCTTCCCGCATCGTATTCATAGCTGTATACAATGTTCTTTGGCGCGGGTTCCGTTTCCTTCTCCTCCTGGTTGGTTTCTTCCCGTCCGCATAGATAAAACCAAAGGATTTTCTCCATCGCCTCTTCTTCATCGTCTGGTATCTGCGGGAAATACAGTTCCATCGCCCTTGCCGCTTTTTCCGTCTCTGTAAATTCTTCATCCAGCATAAGGAGTTCAAAGGCTATCCCTGTCCGAAAATCCGCATCAATTTCATAGAACAGGCCGCCAACCTCTATTTGGGTCGGCGGCCTATCCAGCAATAGGTTCACTTGCGGAGCTCTAGATCGGAAGAGCACACGTCTGAACTCCAGTC
>ERZ506753.2004-NODE-2004-length-10755-cov-4.436916_pt1 | contig 10755 bp, 7 predicted proteins | sample MGYA00513044_ERZ506753 | MGnify/ENA metagenome assembly ERZ506753 | reverse complement strand
TCTACACTCTTTCCCTACACGACGCTCTTCCGATCTGGTACACCATTATTGAGCGGAACATCTTTTGCTATCAAATCATACACTCCCTTCTCATCTGTTGCCGTAAAGGTACAACTACCCGTATAACGTTTTCCGTCATTACGGGTATGCATCATAGTATATGTACCGGACAATCCTCGCTGAACACAAGTCGCCGACCATTCATTTTTCCCACTCTGAACGGTCAACGTCCCTTCCCGATAATCCATACCGTCCAACATAGGAGAAACCACCACATGAAGCTGATCGCCTTTCAATTCATAAGTCAGCCATTCGGCAGTAGATTGAATACTATATTCGCGCCGGGTATGCAAAGTGAAAACAGCTTCACCCCCTTGCATAAGAAAATCCTTTGTACCTTCTACATCACAAATAAAAGTATCGCCCAACTGGGTCACGGGAACTTGCAATATATCTTCCCCGGATTGTATGACCACCATTGTGGTACGACTGGATATAGAAAGATTAGCCTCAACAACCAAACTGACTTCCTGATCGGACACACTGGCTACCTTACACCAAGCGACATCCGAGGTGGCACTTACCTGTTTACCGCCTGACAGTTCAATAGTTCCTGTGCCACCATTCGCAGAAAACTTAACATCCGACCTTATCGCCTTTAATGCTACATCCGCCGTATCCTTATCATCACTACAACCAATAGCCGACAAGCATAGCACACAAAGTAATATAGAATATATTTTTCTCATAGTCATTCCTTTTTTTATTCATGTTTAACAAGAGTGATAAATGCAAAACGAGATTCGGCATAAGCCTTATATTCACCCGCCTTGCTCCACAGAATCATACCGCGAGTTACAAAATCAGCTTTCCTTCCGTCGTCTACAAACTCATATTCGTTGTCAGAACCTTCTTTCAGTTTGCCGTACATACCATTCACAAAATCAGTTCCTCCATACGTCAGGCTTCCGGGATTCACCATCCAAATGCTCAAATAAGCTTCACTACCGTCCGTCAACTTCTGATTCAGGAGCTCCATACGCCGTTCTGCCTTATTATAAATCATTGTCAGATCAATCGGCAACATACCTTTAATTGTATAACTTTTCATATCCTCTTTCTTCACTAACTCGATTTCCAGAGACAATACAGGAGTATTCTCACCACGTCGGTAATTCATCGTATACTTACCCAAATATTGCGCGTAAATGATATATTCCGGATCATAATCCACTTTCAACACAACATCCGGAGCATTTTCAGCTACCAGTGTTTCATTTGCAGCCGACCAAGTAAAGCGGTGCAGCTCTTTGCCACCAACTTCCACCGGAAGATAAAACTGTATTCCTGTCGCCGTCGGCATGAAAGAAGTAGACGTTTTCTGTCCGTCATATACCACATTAAATGTATGGGAATCCGTATAAAGCAGAGCCAGTTCTTTCCCATTCATCATGCCACTGAACCCCAATACCCCTTCCAAACGGTTCATTTCTTCATCCACTCGGATAGCAGCAGCCAGATAAGGTGTAGCATCTTCCGCCAGACGGGTCATACGAATTATATTTTTCGTTTTCTTCCCTCGAAGGACAATCTCATTCTCAGTATGCGAGCGCAAAAGAAATTCATAATCACCCTCATACCCTTTGCCCGTTCCTGCTCCTCCGGATATATCCGAATCAGAGAAATAATGGAACAAGCTATTATAAGTGTCAAAGTTAAGGGTCGGTCCGATATCCTTCTTAATAGAAAAAAGGCTCTCTTCCGTTTCCTCCGGTTTCCCAAAAGCGTCAGTAGAAATAGTCACTTTATCCCCTCCTTTAAACTTCATAATGTAGTTGAAACCACCATATATCTGCGAAGAATGCGGATAATACTCCATTAACCACCCGTGCTCGGAACTTACCAGCAAATCATGATATTCTTGAACGGCTTCTTCTACCCGCTGGGCAACAGGTTTATCGTATACATCATCTACATCCTGCACACACGAAAAGCAGACAGTGGCAAATGCCAGTAAAGTATAAATCAGTTTTTTCATATTCTCAGCGTTTGTTTTAATAAATATGATCCAAATCCAGTTCACTAATCTCATTAGTACGACGTGCAATCACTTTGCGAAGCAGATCAAGATCCACTTGCCAGGAATCTTTCATATACTTCTTCACCATTGCCAGCTTTTGGTCAATGATCGGTTTACCTTTTTCTCCAGCCAGAGTCATAACATTTTCCCACTGTGTTTCCGGATAAGTCAGGAAACAGGCTGTCACTTCAGCAATATCCTCACTCGGTTTACTACCGGCATACGGTGTGACAAATCCCAAAGGAGCGACCTCTGCCAATTTACGGTTCTGCCAACCGGTAGGTGTATAATTACCTGCACTAATCTTATCATAATCTACCGGATAATTTTTTTTCTGATGCAGAATGTGGGCAAACTCATGATGCATCACCTTGAAGTAATATTCATTCATGCGGTCGACATTCGTCAAATCCAGCCAGTTCCCCATATACAAAGTCACTTTCAGTCCGCCTTCGGCAGTTCCCAGTGTATACGTCCCCTTATCCCACGAAGCAGAACCTATAAGATGAATAACTTTCGGAGCACAAGCACGTGTAAAATCAAGACCTCCCACTTCATCATAGGCCTCCAGCCAGCAATGTTTCACTATCTTCGCCAATTTCACACTCAACCAAAAGTCCGTAGGTACAAGATTGTGCGTATAATCGGATTCAATATGTTCCATTCTGTATTTAAAGTCGATGTTATAGGGATTGACGTAGTTTTCGAGTAACCAGCGGTCAAACTCACTCTTTTCTTTCTCTGATGCATCAAAAATACTCTGGTCTTCCAAGTCATCGTCCTGGCAGGCGAAGAAGTTGCTGCTCACCAGAATACAAAGCAAATATATATACCAATTTTTCATAATCAATTCTTTATTATCTAACATTAAACTATCTTGGATTAGGCTGCATACCAGCCTCTACGACAGACGCCGGAATTTGAACAGCTTTACGGAGGTCGTGAGCTTTCAGCACAATAGGAGATTCGTTCTCTATATTATGGGAAATCTCAATACCGAAACGCTTAATATCCTGCCACCTTTCCCCTTCGTGCACTGTCTCAATACGACGGGCATGAATGACTGCTTTCAGCAAATTTGTCTGCAATCCTGCTTCCAGAGCAAACTTGGGATCAAGTGGTTTACCGTTAGTCGTAGGATCTACTGTCTCATAAAAAAGATTCAGTTCATCTTTGTCGGGTACTTTAGTAGCCGCCTTAATACGATACCAATACTGTAAATCGTTCACTGCCTTATCATATTGCTTAGAGAGCACATAAGCCTCAGCACGATTCAACAATGTCTTATCAGTGGTAAAAGCAAACGCAACCTGACGTCCATAATAACTACCTGTAATGGCATTGGCAATCTCTTTAAACTGGTCCATTTTAGGAACAAAAATAGACTGGTCACCATATCCCAAGACTGTTTCATATACTTTCAAACTACCATAAGGCCCCTTCGACCAGATAGTCTGTTTCTCACAAATCTCACGGCTATGACCGTAGCGATAAGCCGATTTATAGTTACTCCCCCACCATGACATCGTTTGCTGTAACATCAGATTAGCCGGTTCGTCGCTACTAATGTATGCCAGCGTATATTCCATAGAACTGGGAAATTGAGCATATCCTCCCATATTTCTCAACACAGATGACGGGTCCTCACCAATAGCCTCCGTAGCATAACGAATCGCCTTGTCGAACTTATTATAAAACAAATTGAATTGTGTGGCAAAAGCATAGGCTGCATTCTGATTGAAGTGATATAAGGGAATATCATAGGCCTCGGAACTAATCAGCGGTAATCCTTCTTCAATATCTTTATCAATCATGGCATACGTCTCTGCCAATGTACCACGCTCATATTGTACACCGACATTTGTTTCGGGAGCAGTGATATAGGGTATTCCCAGATTAGTATCTGCATCATCCCCATAAGCCATACAGAATATTTTGGCTAAAGCAAAATGCCCATAGGCACGACACATCAGCGCTTCCCCCTTATAAGGCTGCGCCTCCTCCGGATCTCCCAGTTCTTCAATCGCCTGCAATGCCTGGTTAGCAGCAGCAATCGCACTATAACATCCATTCCATAAATACCTTGGCGTATCTTGATTGATATCGGTCATTTCTTCCCAATAGTAACCCTGCATCAGTATATTGGAAGGAAAACCATATTTTTCTCCATTGTCCATACGGTTGTCCGACATAAATTCTTCCATTTGTATGGATGAAGCTGTAGAATAGGCAGACATCAGCAAATCTTTCACTTTTCTCACAGAGTTCAATTCCGTACGCTGATCGGGCATGGTATCCAGATAACTTTCACATGAAGTAATCATGCACGTCAATGCGAGTGCCAGCAATAATATTATTTTATTTCTTGTTTTCATACGCTTTCAACTATTTAAAATCCAACTTTCAATGTCAAAGTAAACTGCTTGGGCACAGGTGCTGACACACCACCGGAACGGAAGAATTCGGGGTCCTGCCCATTCAATTTCGAGTCTGCATAAAGCAGGGCAAGGTTTGTACCCTGTATTTTCAATCCGACACTACTGATAGGGGTAGACTTCAGCCATTCTTTCGGAAAATCATAAGAAAGAGAAACCTCTTTCAAGCGGACGAAAGCACCACTGGCAATGCGTGCAGTAGAATAGTTATACGAGTTGTAGGCAATACTCAGGTTCGCATATTGATTGCGTTCAAAAGAACTGGCCATTACAGGGATGTCCGTCACCTTTTCATCACCCGGCAATACCCAACGGTTCTTGAAATCTTTCGGAGTGGCATCCAAGTCACTATACGACGAACGGAACATCGGGTCCAAGCGGACTTTGTTACCACCGGAGTAAGTGACAAATACATTTAAGCGGAAATTCTTATAGGTAAAGATATTACCAATACTTCCTGTTATAGTCGGATCGGTAGGACCTTCATATTTAAGGAAATCCACATCTGTCGATTGTTGCAGGTTCAGACTGCCATAGTTTGCTTTCGTTACGGTTTTTCCGTTAAAACTGAATATCGGAAAGCCATCCGAATCCAATCCTTCGAACGGAATAGAAAACAAACCGCGCACCGGATAACCTTCACGGGCAAACCCAACGCCGGAGATCAAGTCGAATACACGCGAACGTGACTTGAAATCGGTTACTTCCGTCTTATTATATCCGAATATGAAATCGGTAGACCATTGGAAGTTACGGCTTTCGATATTGCGGGTAGAGAGAGTAAATTCAAAGCCATGGGACTTCATAGAAGCTACGTTTGCCATACGTTCTACCGATCCACCGACACCTTGAGTTGTAATTGCACCGATCAAATCATAATTATCACGTTTGTACCACGCAGCTTCAAGATTGATACGGTTGTCAAGAAATCCCATATCCAAACCGATATTCATCTCATGCTTCTTTTCGTAGGTCAAATCACTGTTTTCAAGATCTACAATCTGTAATCCCGATTCAGAAACACCTGCCGATGGACGCCAAGGGGTATAGCTGTTAATAATAATCTTGGAGTTTGACACATTACTCGGACCTACATCAGCCGTCAAACTATACGAGGCTTTCAATGTAAAATGAGATAAAGCAGGTTCTAGTTTCTTGAAAAACTCCTCTTCATGCATATTCCATGCACCGGCAATATTCCAAGTAGGCAACCAGCGGGCAGAGCGTGACTTTCCCAAACGGTTGGAGCCTTCATAACGACCTGTACCTGTAATGATATACCGTCCCTTATATGAGTAAGTGGCAGTTCCGAAGAAAGCTACGTTACGTTTCTTGGTATTAGTAAGGTCATAATAGTTTGTATTACCCTCGCGCAGTTTCTTGAAAGCAAGGTAATCAAAGAAAGGAATTTCACCGTTTTCATACTGCATCCCCCAGCCGTCAAAGCTATTTGCCGTACGATTTTGAGCATTCGATTCCATACCTGCATAAACGTTGACAATATGCGTATCATTAAACACATCATTATATGAAGCAGCAGCACGGAAGTCATAGCTCAGCATCTTATATTGCGCTGTATTATAAAAACCTCCCTTAGGCAAGATAGACACCGGAAGTGCATAAGGATCATCCGGATCTTTATACAACCATGAGTTACGGTTGATAATCGTGCCATCTCCCATAGCCCGGTATGCCAATGCCTGGTTTGAGTTTTCGCGTATTTTGTGTTCTTGTGATGTGGCGGAATACTTCAAGGCGCCTAAAGCGCTCAGTTCCAGTTTGCGGAAAAGTTTCCATTTCAATTCCGCCTGAAACTTCAAATCGATAACGTCCAAAGAGATATTGTTGGCATTCAGTTCGTTGAAAATATTAAAATCAGAATAGTTACGCATATAATACTCGTTCGGATCAAGGGTTCTGGAAGTGTTCAGAGCATAACTATAAGGATTGATATCAAATCCACGGCTCACTGTGCCGGAAGCTGCATCAGAACTCTGTCCCAATGTTCCCGGAGCTTTCTGCTGACGATAAGAAGCATTGGCAATCACGTTGAGCGACAAGTCTTTGACTATCTTATAACTATTATTCAAATTAGCCGTGTATCGTTGCACCTTATTTTGCAACATCCAGCCGGGATCGACCATGGCACTTACTGAGACATAAGAAGTGGATTTCTCCGTACCGGTAGCATAACTGACGGAGTGATTCATCATAATGGCATTACTGAAAAGCAAGTCGAACCAATCGGTATTTCTATATTCGGCTTCGCGCAGATAAGCATTCTGAGCTTCAGGAGTTTGAGCAAGACCATACATTCCGTTGGTTTTGTCATACCAGTTATTCAACTGATACATTTTCCCATACACACCACTATTGGAAGCACGATACACGCTGGCAAAGTTCAAATCACCTTTATCACGCATTTCTTTATAAATTCCCATTTGGTCTTGAGAATTCATCAGGTTAAAGTTACGGTAAGACGGCTTCATCCGCATAGTAAACTCACCCGTGTAACTCAACCTACTTGTACCCGCCTTACCCTGCTTAGTAGTAACAACAATCACACCCGACATTGCACGCGCTCCGTAAATAGAAGTTGCCGAACCGTCTTTCAATATTTGAAAACTCTCAATGTCATCTGCATTCAACCCCGCAATAGCCGAACTAATCAAAGTAACCGCATCTCCCGAAGATAATTGATCGGCACTGACTTCTACGACATCGTCCATAATAACGCCATCTACTACCCACAATGGTTTGGAATTACCATAAATTGACGTGGCACCACGAACCCTGATTTTAGGAGCTGTACCAAAGGTACCGGATACGTTTTGAACAGATACGCCGGCAGACCGGCCTTCCAGTCCACGGCTAATATCAGGCAGACCATCCAGCTTTACACTTGCCGCTGTCAAACGATCGGCCGCACCAGTAAAAAGACGCTTGTCTACTTTTGTCATACCTGTAACCACGACTTCGTCCAGTACTTCGGCATCCGGCTGCATAACGATTTTCATCGTCCCCGGTTTAATGGATACTTCTTGCGCTTTCATCCCGATGTAGCTGATTTTCAAAGTTCTAGCAGAACTTGGTACATTGCTGATCGTGAACTTTCCGTCTACATTGGTAGTAGTTCCGATAGCTGTGCCCTTTACTAGTACGGATGCCCCTACAACAGGCTGATTGTCTTCTTCTGAAATGACAACCCCTGTGATTGTTTTAGGTGTTTGGGCAATCGCCAGACCGATTCCTGCTAATAAGCAGGCCAATAACAACACAAATCTTTTTTTCATACGCTCACTAGATATTTGGTTAATATAATAGTTGTCTATTTGCTTGTATGCTTTTTGCAAAAATAAGCACATTTTATTAAAAACAAAACAAAACAATGAAAAATATATCAATTTGTTTGCAAGTTAATTTGAAAGAACTCTAGCGAATTCAATTCTCATGAATCCACGTATATTATGTGCTTATTAACATTTTGTTATTATTAATAAGGTATATGATTATTCTAAGTACCCATAAAACCGGAATATCTTCTAAAAGAACAAGTTTAATTATATCGAAAATTTGCACTTATTATTTTAGGGAATTTAAGACCGGACAATTTGTGATGAGAGTAAATCGTGATGAAAAACATCTACATAATTTCTGAAATACCTTTCCTCAAATATAAAAATAACCAGTTAAAGGTGGCGTATTACTTAATGATAATAAAATAGACATATTGCTGTTATTATGCAATATGATTACAATTATGAGTAACATATATATTCTCGTAAGCGTTCGATATGGAGAAGTATTTTTAATTCCTTGCATTTTTATTCTGTATCCTGTACTTATACCAAAATATTTGCAAACAGAAGGAAGCAAAATAACATTTTGACAGTTATGCTTTAAGTTATTTTATTGACAATTATTCCCGAAATTGTAAAATACAGATGCTGCAATATTAAGTTCTGCTAGAACTAAATCAATCGGTTATCCCCTTTCATAACAAATATACACTAAACGTTCCTCTCCGGATTCCTTCTTACGCGGCAGATTATTTCTACTAAAAAAACAATGGGAATTCCCATATAGTTACAGGAATCCCCACTTTTCAGCTATTTTCAGTTCTTAAACTTGCTACTAATATGCTACCGTCAGCGGAGCACGTAATTTCTGAGCATATTCGGCCATGTATTTATTCCAAACATCCACAGTTTTGATAGCCCCCTTATTCCAGGCAGAACCCCAGTAATAAGTATATTCAGAACCCGGTTCGTATTCGCTGATAGCCAACACATGACCGTCGGCTCCGCCACGCTCCTTCTTTTCCTTTTCAGAAAGAAGCACCACTTTAGCCTCCTTCACCTGTGCAGGGAAAGCAGCACCGATGAATATCTTGCCGTTTCCTCCCTTGCGGTCGGTGGTAGGATCTACATAAGTAATATAGCCATTCGCCGCATCGGCTGCAACAACGCCGTCCGGCTCACGGAGAACGATTCCGGTGGTTACAGGCATTGCCTCTTTCAGGTTTGTATAAGAGATTACGGCTTTATTGAGGTACGAACCCGCATCCAGAGTAATCACACGCGTCTCTATCACATTAGAATCACCGCGGACTACCAACGGATTAAATTCCAGTTTCACCGTGAAACGCAACGCACCATTATCAAGGATTTCCTGCGTGCGATAACAGTATGGATAGATGATCGTGTCGCCCTGCATCAAAGCAGCCGTACCGCAACCCAGCGTAGGACCTACGGCATAACAGTCCATTCCATAACCGTGATCGATATGATAGGAAATGGCTCTTTGCAGTTCAGAAGCCGCTTTAGGATCTGTTTTTCTCAGTTCAGCTATCTTGGCACGCTTTTCCTTATTGAGTTCTTCAGCGTACATACCTTCAAGAACTGGCTGGGTGGTATTGTACTTCGTAAAGAGGTCATAACCAAAGCCACGTTCACCTCTTGCCTGCAATGCAGGACCATAAGCACGGTAACCGCCCAGGTCATTCTCCCATGCAACGTCGTCCAGACGTTCGGAATAATATTTGCCGCAGGCAATTACGTTGAAAGGTTCCGGAGTGCCCGGTTGGATAGTATAAGTGGCTGTACCATTCGCTTTCACCGTAACCGGGAAAACAACCTTCTCATCATACGTCACCTGATACGGAACTTGCTGTCCGTCTATGTCAAGCACCACAATTTGCGCTGTATCGGCCAGTTTCAACTTGGCAACGACATCGCTCATCGGCACTTCAATCATCTCTCCCGCACGCTCTAAACCCAGCGGATTGGTCACGGTCACTGTCATAACCTGCTTGCTTTCGACGCAGGAAGCAAAGCCGATAAAAGCAACGGCAAACAGAATAAATATCTTTTTCATGATTGATTCTTATTAAATAAAAAATAAGGTGACAGATGAAAAGAGTATGCTCTTTTGCCATTCTATCACCTTACCGGATATAATTTATCTTACATTATTTCGGTTGTTTTCCGATGTAAGCAAGGATACCACCGTCTACGTAAAGAACGTGTCCGTTGACAGCGTTAGAAGCTTCTGATGCAAGGAATACAGCAGGACCGGTCAATTCTTCCGGATCCAGCCAACGGCCGGCCGGTGTCTTGGCGCAGATGAATGAATCGAACGGGTGGCGGCTTCCATCTGCCTGCGGCTCACGAAGAGGAGCAGTTTGCGGAGTAGCGATGTAACCCGGGCCGATGCCATTACACTGGATGTTGTATTCGCCATATTCAGAGCAGATATTGCGAGTCAGCATCTTCAGACCACCCTTAGCGGCAGCATAAGCAGAAACAGTTTCACGACCCAGCTCAGACATCATAGAACAGATGTTGATAATCTTACCGGCACGCTTTTCCATCATAGCAGGCAAAACAGCCTTGGAAACGATAAACGGAGCATTCAAGTCGATGTCGATTACTTTACGGAAATCAGCAGCTTCCATTTCGTGCATAGGAACACGGCGGATAATACCTGCGTTATTTACAAGGATGTCAATTGTACCTACTTCTTTTGCGATAGTAGCAACCATAGCCTGAACAGCCGGTTCGTCTGTTACGTCGCATACATAACCATGAGCCTTAATTCCCTTTGCAGCGTATGCAGCCATACCTTTGTCTACCAACTCCTGATTGATGTCGTTAAAACAAACAGTAGCACCTTGTTCTGCAAAAGCAGATGCAATAGCAAAACCGATACCGTAAGAAGCACCTGTAACGAGAGCTACTT
>ERZ506753.2003-NODE-2003-length-10755-cov-4.798411_pt1 | contig 10755 bp, 10 predicted proteins | sample MGYA00513044_ERZ506753 | MGnify/ENA metagenome assembly ERZ506753 | reverse complement strand
GTTTCTACTTTCAGAAATTGCATGTATAAAGCCGATGTTTACACTTCTTGATTATGCCAAACGATATATGGATATGTGTGAAGACAGGCTATTAAAACTGCGCGTGAATTGCACATTTTAAGAAATTAAAGGATGGTATATAATAATGAACACTAAAAAGCACAATAGCAGAGCACCACTTACAGTGTTTTTTCTATCATTAATCATACTTATTGCATTATTTATTTATTATTTTTTTAATAATCACAATAACCACAAACCAGATAGTTCTCTATCAATGTCTGTTGATAACATTATAGAAACCTCATCTATTGAACCTGACTATATAAAATCAGCCGTGAATGAATATTCCATAAGCAGCATTGATAACACTGACTATCCTGATAGTTTCAGCCTTGATATTCCTTACATAAGCCAATACCCACAGCTTCCTACAGGCTGTGAAATAACAGCACTTGCTGAGGTTTTACACTATCTTGGCTATAACATAGACAAAGAAGAGCTTGCAAGGAATTATCTTGATATGAAGGATATAGCAACTAAAGGCTGCTTTGTTGAATACTTCTGGGGTTCTCCATGGAAATCTTCTGGAAGCGGCTGCTTTGCACCTGCCATTGCAAATGCTGCAAATGCATTTTTCAAAGCAAATGATATCAGACATTCAGCTTATATAATGAGTTATCAGCCACCAGAAATGCTATATGTACAGCTGGCTAAGGGTCATCCTGTTATTGTGTGGACATGCTTTGATTATAATGTTACTGAAATCAAATATAACGAAGTTGTTCTTGATGATGGAACTGTATTTACCTGGCCAAGAAATGAACATTGTGTCGCACTGGCAGGATACGATATTGTTAAAAGGACTGTCACTCTTGCCGATCCTACTTATGGAATTGTAGAAAGGGATATGGATAAGTTTGAAGATTATTATAAGAGATATTATTATCAGGCGGTTGTGATTGAATAGGTTGCGCGAGTAACGATGCATCCGAATCAGTTATCTGATTCGGATGTCGCGGTTCTCCTCGAATAAGAAAAAAGAACCACCAGCAAAATTGTGCAAGCACATTTTGCTGGTGGTCCTTTTTTCTTATTCTCATCGTTACTCGCGCAAGCTATTGAGGGGAATTGGACCCCCGACCTCTTCATTACCAATGAAGTGCTCTACCACTGAGCTACAATAGCATAATTGCTGTTTTATATAACAGCAATTCTATTTATATCATTTTTGCATAAATTTATCAAGTATTATTTTGACTTATTGCCTTTCCTATCTTAGTTCTGGCACGTTGTATGGCATTATCGATAGATTTGGGGGGACGATTTAGTTCTTGCGCTATTTTTACGTAGTCTTTTCCACCCATAAGCAGTTTTATGACCTTCTTTTCCAATGGGCTTAATGTTTCAAAAACCCTTTGTTCAAGATTCCCCGTATATTCCCTGTCTATATACAGCAGCTCCGGATTCTGTTCGTATATGCCAGCCAATGTGTCCACAAGCTTCATGTCAGCATTATCATCAGCACTGTTTACTGGCTCATCAAGTGAAATATAGCCATTTAAAGGTGCATTCTTCTTGGTGTTTGAAGCTTTAACTGCATTCATTATCTGTCCATTGATACATAGTGATGCAAATGTCATAAACGAGGCTTCCTTATCTTTATCGTATGTGGTCACCGCCTTATATAACCCAATCATACCTTCCTGTATAAGATCATCTTTTTCTCCACCAACTATATACATAGCATGTGCCTTTTTTCTTACAAGATTCTTATATCTTTCCATAATCGCATCTACGGCTCTCTCATCGCCATTACGATACATGCTTACAAGCTCTTCATCGCTGTATAACTCATAATGTTCCATAGACACAAACACCTCATTCTTTTTAGCTGTTATCTACATGCTTCTTTGCCTTACTATTTCAAACGCCATAACACCTGCTGCCACTGATGCATTAAGTGAATCTATATCACCTTTCATAGGAATAGATGCAACAAAATCACACTTTTCCTTTACCAGTCTGCTCACGCCATTTCCTTCGTTACCTATAACAAGTCCAATAGGTCCTTTAAGATTAAGGTTATACATAGTCTCTCCACCCATATCGGCACATACAAACCATAGTCCCTCTTTCTTAAGTGACTCTATAGTAGCTGCTATGTTAGTTACCTTAGCTACTGGTGTATAGTTTATAGCTCCTGCAGATGTCTTGGCAACTGTAGCTGTAAGCCCTACAGCTCTTCGTTTAGGTATAATAACACCATGCGCACCAGCCAGATTAGCTGTTCTTATGATAGCACCAAGATTATGAGGATCTTCTATCTCATCCAGTATAAATATAAACGGATCTTCTCCCTTGCTTCTGGCAGCCTCAAGTATATCCTCAACATCAGCATATTCGTAAGCTGCACCTATAGCAACTACTCCCTGATGATGTCCTGTATTAGCAAGCCTGTCAAGTCTTTCCTTCTCTACATAGCTGATAATTGTGGATGTCTTCTTTGCTTCCCTGACTATGCTCTTAACTGGTCCATCCTGACACCCATCAAGTATATATAGCTTATCTATTGTCTTTCCTGAACGAAATGCCTCAAGAACCGCATTACGTCCTTCAAATGTTAATTCCTTATATCGCATTATCTTAAACTCCTATTTCTGCTGTACAGATTCGTTACACATAATCAGATATCACTTATCGCTTTTTTCACTCTCAAGATAATCTAGTGCATCTTTTATAAGCTCACACATACGTTCATATCTTCCTGACATGTACAGATATCCCATAAGTGCTTCAAAACCTGTTGCACGTCTATAGTCACTTATTGAAGCATTTTTAGCAGATGTATATGACTTGGCATTGCGGCCTCTTTTATACACGCCTTCCTCTTCCTCTGACAGCTTATCCTCAATATATCCTATCATCTTAGACTGTGACTCGGCCTTTACTATACTGCTTGCCATTCTGTTCATCTTATTAACCTGTGTGTTGCCCTTTGTAACTATCATAGTTTTTACCACAAGGTCAAATATGCTGTCACCTATATAAGCAAGCACAAGTGGAGAAAGCTGTCTGGGACTCACATCTCTAAGTCCCAGACTCTTCCATATATCATATGTAAGATTGTCCTTACTTATACCTTCTATATGACTATCACTTTTTATTATGCTCTCTTCCATCTGACACCTTCTCTTGTATCTTCAAGAACAATTCCCTTAGCAGTAAGCTCATCTCTTATCTCATCAGCTCTTGCAAAGTTTCTGTCTTTTCTTGCCTGCTGTCTTTCATTAATAAGTGCTTCCACATCTTCATCAAGAAGTTCTTCCTCCTTAACAACATTAAGGCCAAGTATGTCTGCAAGCTTTACTATGCTTTCCTTAAGTGCTGTAATATAAGCCTTTGTATCAGTCTCTGATGAGTTGGAATTAGCCAGCTTTACAAGTTCAAATACCGCTGATATAGCATCTGCTGTATTAAAATCATCATCCATGGCTGCTTCAAACTTCTTATAAATATCCTTTGTTAAATCAAGCACCTTCTGTTCTTCATCTGTCATAGGTAAATCAGCAGCTGTCTTTTCAAGATGTGTAAGATTCATAACTGATGTCACTATTCTGTCAAGACTGTTCTTCGCTGATTCCATAAGCTCATGGCTGAAATTAATCGGATTTCTGTAATGTGCAGAAAGCATAAAGAATCTTAACACCTGAAGGTCATATTCTTTTGCTATATCTCTTACTGTAAAGAAGTTTCCAAGTGACTTTGACATCTTTTTGTTATCTATATTAAGAAATGCATTATGCATCCAGTACTTTGCAAAAGGAACACCATTCGCAGCTTCTGACTGTGCTATTTCATTCTCATGGTGTGGAAATATAAGATCCTCTCCTCCTGCATGTATATCTATCTCATCTGCAAGATACTTCTTTGCCATAACAGAACATTCTATATGCCATCCTGGACGTCCCTCGCTCCATGGTGATTCCCAGTATGGCTCTCCGTCCTTCTTAGGCTTCCATAACACGAAATCTAGTGGATCTTCCTTCTCATCCTCACCTGAAACCTTAAGCTTATGTGCATCATCTCTATGTCCTGCTTCAAGATCATCTATATTCTTCTTAGAAAGCTTTCCATAACCTTCAAACTTTCTTGTTCTGTAATATACAGTTCCATTCTTTTCGTATGCATAACCTTTATCGACAAGTGTTTGGATCATGCTTATCATTCCATCTATTTCTTTAGTGGCAAGTGGATGGGTTGTAGCCGGCTTTATATTCATGCCTGCCATATCCTTCTTGCATTCTTCTATATATCTTTTAGATATTTCTTCTGCTGTAACGCCCTCTTCTATAGCTCTTTTAATAATCTTGTCATCTACATCAGTAAAGTTTGATACATAGTTTACATCATATCCTTTATACTCCAGATATCTTCTTACTGTATCAAACACTATCATAGGTCTTGCATTTCCTATATGGATAAGATTGTATACAGTAGGACCGCATACATACATTTTAACTTTTCCTTCTTCTAAAGGCTTAAACTCTTCCTTACGTCTTGAAAGTGTATTATATATCTTCATAACATCCTCATTTCTACGCATAACATATATCCTTGCCTATATGTTACTCGTCATCTTCATCTCTTCTTGATTCATTAACCGAATTCTCAAGCTTGGCAAGCCGCTTCTTTAACTTCTGATTCTGTTCCCTAAGCTTTTCTATCTCGTTCATAACCGGATCTGGGAGGTGTATCTGATCAAGATCAGTTTCAACCCTTACATTATCCCTTATAACAATTCTGCCTGGAACACCAACTACTGTAGAATTCGCTGGAACATCCTTTACAACAACTGAACCTGCACCTATCTTACAGTTGTCACCTATAGTAACAGAACCAAGTACCTTTGCACCTGCACCTATCATAATATTGCTTCCAAGTGTCGGGTGTCTCTTGCCCTGCTCTTTACCAGTTCCACCAAGAGTTACTCCCTGGTAAAGTGTTACATTATCCCCGATAATTGTGGTCTCACCAATAACAACACCGTGTCCATGATCAATAAACAATCCTTCACCTATTGTAGCACCTGGATGAATCTCTATACCCGTCTTTCTTGCAGTCTTTTGTGATAATCTCCTGGCTCTGTAAAAATGGCCTTTCTCATATAATTTATGAGCTTTTCTATACTTTAACAACGCCCAGAAACTAGGATAAAGAAACACCTCCATCTTAGTCTTGATAGCTGGATCCCTATCCATAATCACAGCCATTTCCTGCTTTATAAAATCTAAATATTTCATATCTGATAACTTCCTAACTATTCATATGGTCTTAATTCATTATATGATGTGAGTGCTAAAAGGTCTAAAAATAATATTCCTCATATTCTTACGTAATACAACTTTTAAGCATAGTCTACCCTGCACCACACATAACAAAAGTAGTATTTTATCTCAGATATGCTGTTGTATATTTATGTTCTTTATACTTCTCTTTTTGCAGCACATCCGTTACAGCCGCTGCAACAGTTTGTCATATCAGAATCACCATATATATAATTAGACACTGAAACAAGACTACATATAGCCTGTGATGATATACCTTCTCCTGTTCCTGTGAATCCAAGTCCTTCTTCTGTTGTCGCTTTGATATTCACCTGGTTAATATCAAGCTTAAGTGTCTTTGCTATATTCTCACGCATAGTGTCTATATACGGACGCATCTTAGGTCTCTGTGCAATAATAGTTGCATCTATATTCTCTATAATATAATTATTCTCATCAAGAAGCGCACCAACATGCTCTAAAAGCTTCATGCTTGATATTCCCTTGTATCTGTCATCAGAATCCGGGAAATGCTTTCCTATATCTCCAAGTGCTGCTGCACCAAGGAGTGCATCCATGATAGCATGAAGAAGTACATCAGCATCTGAATGTCCAAGAAGTCCCTTCTCATATGGTATCTCCACGCCGCCAAGGATAAGTTTTCTATTTTCAACTAATTTGTGAACATCATAACCCAGTCCAACTCTCATATGCTAACCATACCTTTCTATGATATCGTATATTTTCAAATTTATTCTTATCTTTATAAGTAAAACACATTTTTATAACATTTACAAGCACATATTAATAAACATAGCATTATAATATGTTTGTATTTTATCGCACTATCACCTTGATACATCAAGCATCACTTCTTATCCAGCTGTCTTTTTTCTCTTTTCGTCAATATCAGGTGTCTTACTGCTGCTACAGGATGATGTAATATCATCCTTGGACCTGAATATCGCATAACCGCTTTAATCTTATCCCTCATATCAGGCTTATAGCAATGCACCTTACAATTAGAACAAAATGTCTTTGTTTCCATAAATGGACATTTATCGCTTCTCATACTGGCATATTCTGCCAGTTTCTGACACTCACTGCACATAAGGCTTCCTGTATGATGATTACCACGGCAATACAGTTGTATCATCTGCGTGACCATCTCTTTTTCCTGTTCACGTTTTCTGTTAATATCTGTATTTTTTCTTTTCATCTTACATACCTCTTTCACTCTATATCAGCAAAGCCAGAGCTTTAACTCTGGCTTTATATCATATCATCTAACTTACTCTTCCGCGCTCAACCGAATATGTCCTGTCAGCTATTCTCATCGTAGACTGTCTATGAGATACAAGCACAACCGTCTTATCATTTCTTTCCTTAGCTATTGACTTAAGTATAACCGCTTCATTCAGGCTGTCGAGGTTGCTTGTTGGTTCATCTAAAAGCACCAGGTCTGAATCATGCAAAAACACTCTTGCAAGACCTATTCTTTGTTTTTCACCACCAGAAAGTGTATCACCAAGCTCACCAACAGGAGTGTCATATCCTTTAGAAAGTGTCATTATAAAATTGTGTATTGATGCCTTTTTGCAGGCATTTTCTATATCCTCATCAGTCGCATCAAGCCTTGCTATTCTTATATTATTTCTGATACTGTCACAGAAAAGATGAGTATCCTGTGTCATATAGCTTTCCATGTTTCTAAGGTCATTCGTATTAACAGTCCTTATATCACGCTTTCCTATGCTTATTGTTCCACTATCTGTATCCCAGAATCTCATAAAAAGTTTAAGAAGCGTTGACTTTCCACTACCACTCTTTCCAACTATTCCTGTAACTTCACCTTTTAATATATTTATAGAAAAATCATCCAGTATCTTTTCATCATCATATGAAAATGTAACATTTTCTGAACTTATCCCATCAAAAACAGCATTTTCCTCTCCAGAAACCTCATCAACAACCGGATTTTCATCAAGTATATTTAACACTCTGTTTCCTGCTGCAAATGTGCTTTGCAATGTGCTTCCAAGTGATGCCAATGCAACAGCTGGTCCAAACGATGAAAATAGAGCTATCGATGTAAGAAGTACTCCATCAAAGCCTATACTTCCACAAGCATAAAGAAAAGCCCCTGTAAATAACATTATGATATCAAACACAAGTATACATACATTAGTAACTGCTGTATTAATACCTGCCTTATCTTTCATACGTCTGGAATACTCTGAAAGTTCATCAGTCTGCATATTCATGGCATTAAGCCTTTTATTTCCAAAACCATACTGTATTATCTGCTGCACGCCTCTTAAGCTATCCAGCACAAAGCTGCTAAGCTCACCTGACTTTGTACGATAAACCATGCCATCATCGCCACCAGCCTTTGATGCCAAAAGCGGTATAACTACACCTGTCACAATATAAGCAACAAGAGCAACTACTGCTAATATCCAGTGAAATGAACCTATATACACACACATTATAACTGTATACAAAACAGCAATTGCTATTGGTGATATTGTATGTGCATAAAACACCTCAAGAAGCTCTATATCTGATGTTATAACCGATATAAGATTTCCCCTGTCCCTTCCCTCAAGCTTTGCAGGACACAAGTTTCTTAACGCTTTAAACACCTTATCTCTTATAATAGCTAACAATCTGAATGCTATAAAATGATTGCATGACTGTTCTGCATATCGAAATCCAGCCCTTACAAGTGCAAAAACAATAACACTTATAAATATAACCTTAAGTGATAAACCTGTATCATAACCAGAAGCATCAAGTATTGCATATCCTCCAAATATCGTTATAAAGGAGGCACACAGATGACCTGCAAGACCCATAAATATAGCTATAATCATATATCCTGTAAGTGGCTTAACAAGTCCTATAAGTCTTAACATAACAGTTAATCCACTACGTCTCTTTATCTCATTATTCATACTAATCCTCATTTCTATACACGTTTTATATATTTTCCATTTCACACTGTGTATTCCACAAGCTGGCATATATACCATTTTTTTCAAGAAGTGCTTCATGTTTTCCACATTCAGCTACATATCCATCGCTAAACACATATATATTGTCAGCTTTAACAACATTAGCAAGACGATGTGATATAAGAATAACCGTTTTTGTTCTGGCAAGATTATGAACCTCTGCCATAATATCATCCTCGCTCTCAACATCTATATTAGATGTCGCCTCATCAAATATATATACACTGTTATCACGCATAAGTGCCCTTGCAAGTGCCAGTCTCTGTCTCTGTCCACCCGACAGGTTAGATGCCTGCTCATTAAGCTTCATATCAAGGCCACCCTGCTCTTTTATATAACCATCAAGCTTTACATGTCTTAAGACTTCCCACATTTTATCATCTGCAGCATCAGGATCTGACATGCGCAGATTATCTCTTATAGTTCCTTTAAACATATAACTCTGGTGACTTATGTACGTAACATTTTCCATTAATGATTTTTCGCTTATATCTGAAAGCCTTACTCCACCTATAGTTATGCTTCCTCCAAAATTTTCATTCTTTTTTGTAAGAATACCAGCAAATGTAGACTTACCACATCCACTCTCTCCTACTATTGCAGTAAAGCTTCCCATCGGACATTCAACATTAATATTTTTTAATATTGGTCTTTCTGTTTCATACGCAAACTGCACATTTCTAAAGCTTATATTATGATTGTCCGGAAACTCCTGATTCCCCTTCTCACTTTCTTTCATATCAAGAAAATGAAATATCTTATCACTTGCAGCCATTCCATTCATAGCTATATGAAAAAATGACCCGAGCTGTCTCATAGGTATAAAAAAGTCTGCTGATAAAAGAATAATAAGCAGACAGCCTGCCATATCTATATGTCCACTTCTAAACTGAAGTACGGATACAATAAGTCCAAGTGCAGCACCTCCATATGCAACGAAATCCATAATAGAAATAGAATTCAGCTGCATTGTCAGCACCTTCATTGTGATTTTCCTAAACTTTTCCGACTCTTCATTCATCTGACTGTTCTTATATTCATCCGCCTGGTATATCTTAAGAGTTGTAAGTCCCTGCAGATTCTCTAAAAATGTATCACCAAGTGCTGTATACTGATCCCAATACTTAGATAGCAGCTTTTTTGCCCATGTCTGGACTGCTGCTATAGATATGGGTATCAAAGGTACGCATATAAGAAGAATAACTGCTGATGTAACATTTATAGTGCATACATATACAAAAAGTGTCAGTGGTGCCAGCATTGCATAAAAAAACTGCGGAAGATATGCACCAAAGTATGTTTCAAGCTGGTCTACACCTTCTACCGTTATCTGCACAAGCTCTGATGTCTTTATCTTTTCATTATATGAAGCCCCCAATCTTAACAGCTTTTCATATATAAGATTCCTTAATGTTTTCTTTACCGTCTTAGATGATTTATAACTCATTCTTGCTGAAAATATATTGCATATGAAACGAATCAAAAAACATACAGCCGAAACTGCCGCAAGCTGTAATATTCTTTGTTTTAAATCCCCTGTATCCTTTGTTACTGCAAGTGTTGCTATAAAAGACGTTATCATAGTCATAAAAACTATGTTCGATATAAGAGCTATCCATTGAAACAACACATTACCCGCTATGTATTTTTTGCTATCAGGTACTATCTGTACCAGACGTTTTTTTATCATATTATTTATCCATCCTTTATTTAAATAATTTAATAATCTGTCAGAATTATATCCCACCACTTATTTAATAATTTCATACTTTTAAATATTGACGGTTGTATGAGACTATTTTAGGATGTGTAACTCTAACACATGTTAGTTTATTCAAACCTTTTATTAATAATTTATCTCATTTTTATGTGATGTGTCAAGTGGAATTACATTGGAGATTTGAATTCATTGGAGATTGGAATTGGAAATAAATTGGAGATTGGAATTATTGACAGTTGAAATAAATTGGAATAATTGAATTTGATTAGAGACATTTTAAAAGCCCCTGCAATCTTTAAGATCACAGGGGAGAAAAATAATACTCACAATGGAATTATATACCATTATGATGAAAGGAGGGAGAATTCTAATCTTTGTTAGAAACTAGAATTCAATATGAAAATAAAATCTTGTAAAAAGTATTTGTAATGGTAGTTATAAAATAGCATATATGTTTTATTTTTTCAAGTCCTTTTATATATTTTTGCCTATTATCACAAGTTTAATGTGCATTTTTTATGCAACTTGTACACTTCATTGTTTAAGTTTAAAAAAGATAATATTTTTTAAATTTTTTTCAAAAAAAGTGTTGACAACTAGTGCATTTTAATATTATAATAGCGAAGCAGTTTGCGTGAGACAAAATGCAAACAAACGAACGGGATCTTAGCTCAGCTGGGAGAGCATCTGC
>ERZ506753.2001-NODE-2001-length-10759-cov-9.694694_pt1 | contig 10759 bp, 6 predicted proteins | sample MGYA00513044_ERZ506753 | MGnify/ENA metagenome assembly ERZ506753 | reverse complement strand
GAAACCGCTGGATATGAATAAGCTGAATGATGTTCTGGAAAACTGGCTGTAATTGATTTCCGAAGCAACCGCAGTCCATGGCAGTTTTGGTTTTTATAACCGTGCTGATCGTTCTGCTTCTTATCCTGACTGTAGTGGTACATATGAGGAACAGTACTATTAAATAAAACCGATGACGAATATCTATATTATATGTTATGTTTTTATACAGGAGATTTTGAAACAGTCAGACGTGTATCAATTAATCCACAAGGATCATTAGGATGGAGTACATCTTTTATCCAATATGGACTTCGAGCAATAGGATATTTACGATTAGTTCTTTATACAAAGAAGAATCCTGAGTAGTAAAAATTTACTCAGGATTCTTTTACATAAAACTTAAGCTCTTTTTATTGGAACCCGAAATGAAATGATCCGAGGTGTTTCTATTTGTTCAAATTTGATCATATATGCATTTCGATCAGAAAGGATGGATTTAATCCTACCTTGTCCAAAGACATTATGAATGATCTTATCACCAACCTGAAAAGTTTGTTCAGCGACATAACCATCTAAATAGCGATTACTGTAATGAATGTAATTTTTGGTTTCTGCAATCAGAGTATCTTCTGGCTTTTTAACGTATTCTAAAAATTTTTGATCGATATCTAAAATAAATCTAGATGGGTAACGGGTTGATCCATCAAAATTTTTTCCGTGCGATTCACTTAAAAATAAACTTTTCATGGCACGTGACATTGCAACAAATGCAAGACGACGTTCCTCTTCCATTCCCTCAATTGTAGAGGTTTTCTTGGAAGGAAAAATTCCTTCATTTAATGCACATAGGAATACGTGTGGGAATTCCAATCCTTTTGCAGCATGAACGGTCATCAATTTTACTTTGTCAGAATCATCAGTAACGTCACTATTCGTAAATAGGGCAATATGATCAAGATAATCAGGTAGCAGAGCTTCCTCGCCACAAGATATTTCATAATCATAAACAGCTTGTTTTAATTCAGCCAGATTATCAAGACGTTCCTGATTTCCAGTAGTTCGAAGCATTTCTTCATAACCACTTCGATCCAAAATATCAGATAAAACTTCAGAAATTGTTCGTTGCTCATAAGTCACTGAAAAAGCATCGATCAATGAGATAAAATCTTTTGCATCTGTTCCTTTAAAAATTGGATCTTCCACACATTCTTTTAATGCCTCATAAAAAGAACAGTGATGAGCATTTACATATGCTTGAAGAAATTCCATTCGTTTTTTACCGATATTTCGTTTTGGAACATTCACAATCCTTAAAAAAGAGAGATCATCTTTGTATGTGATCATACGCAGATAAGACAGTGCGTCTTTTACTTCCATTCGCTCAAAAAATTGAATTCCACTATAGATGCTATATGGGATTTTCTTTTTTAACAATGTCTCTTCCAAGGTTCGGGTAACGTAATGAGCACGATAAAGAATCGTGATATCCTTATATGAGATATCTTTTTTATGTAATTTTATGATCTGATCTGCAATCCAATCAGATTCCTCTTCTGAAGTATCTCCGTGATAATAAAGCACTGAATTTTTGCTATGACACATTGGCAGAAGGTCCTTTTTCATACGATTTTTATTCTTATCGATCAGTGAATTGCATACCGATAAGATCTGAGGAGTAGAACGATAATTTTCATTCATCATGATCGTTTTGACATCAGGGAAAGCTTTGTCAAAATTAAGGAGATAGTTGATATCTGCACCGCGCCAGGAATAGATCGTCTGATCTGGGTCTCCTACAATAAAGAGGTTTTTATGATATCCGCATAAGACTTTCATTAATTGATATTGAATCTTATCAATATCCTGGAACTCATCGATCATGATGTATTCCAGACGTTTCTGCCATTTTAAACGGATCTCTTTATTCTTTTCAAAAATATAAAGAGAAAATTTCAAAAGATCGTTGTAATCGAGACCAAAACATTTCTTCTCCTGATATAAATATCCATAAAAAATGATATCATTCACATCGGTAGCCCTCAAATATTTTTGCCGTAATGTATCAAGGGACATTGTGATCAGATCAAGATAATAATTAGGATATCGTTCTAATTTATACATCTCGATCATATCTCTTGCCTTTGAAAATGTCTTATGACGAAGTGTAAGTCCGCGTTCCTCATAAATGATCTTTAACATAGAATCAATATCCTGATTGTCTAAAACAAGAAAATTCTTTGGATATTGTACGGCATGGGAGTCTTCCTGTAGAATGGATACACAAAATCCATGGAAGGTATTAATATAACCAGTATCGTTATCAGCAATGAGATTATGAATCCGATGTCTCATTTCGTTAGCAGCTTTGTTTGTGAAAGTAACACAAAGGATATTGCCTGGCAAAATTCCAATTTCGTTAACCAAAAAGGCAAATCTGTGAGATAACGCTCTGGTTTTTCCAGAACCGGCCCCTGCGATCACTCGGATAAAACCTTCTGTAGATGTAACAGCTTCTAGTTGTGCCTGGTTTAATTGGCATAATAATTGATCCAAAATAAAATTCCTCCCGTATATATGTTCGATTAATCCTATTATAACGAAATGACAGCAGAAAGACAAGGCTCTATCAAACGTCATAATTTGAATAGACGTTTGATAGAGCTTTTACATAAAAACCTCTCTGTTTAAAATTTAAAAATCTTTTACTTCTCTTAATTCTTTTGCAGCAGCTACAAGATTTTTAAGACTTGCAGTTGTTTCTTCATTTCCACGTGTTTTCAATCCACAGTCTGGATTTACCCATAACTTTTCAATTTCAATCTTATCTAACATTTTATTTAATGCAGTCTTGATTTCTTCAACGGAAGGAACTCGTGGAGAGTGAATGTCATAGACACCAGGACCAACTTCTGTTTTGAAATGATTTTCTTTCAGAGAATCAAGGATCAAAAGATCAGATCTGGAAGCTTCAAAAGTGATCACATCTGCATCCATATCATCAATTGCTGGAATGATATCAGTAAATTCGCTATAGCACATATGTGTATGAATCTGTGTTTCTGGTTTTACTTTGCTATGTACTAGACGGAAGGCAGGAATTGCCCAATCAAGATATTCGCAATACCAATCAGATTTACGAAGAGGAAGTTTTTCACGAAGAGCAGCTTCGTCAATTTGGATGATGTGAATATCATTTGCTTCGAGATCTAAAACTTCATCACGGATTGTTAAAGCAATCTGGTAAGTGCTTTCTTTGACAGAAATATCTTCTCTAGGGAATGACCAGTTAAGGATCGTAACAGGTCCAGTCAACATTCCTTTCATAGGGTGATCTGTAAGGCTTTGTGCATAAACAGACCAAGAAACAGTCATAGGTTCTGGACGGGATACGTCACCCCAGATGATCGGTGGTTTCACACAACGTGTTCCATAAGACTGTACCCAGGCTTTTTCAGTAAACAGATAACCATTTAATTGCTGCCCGAAATATTCAACCATATCATTTCGCTCATATTCTCCATGAACAAGGACATCTAATCCAATTTCTTCTTGTAATTTTACGCACTCTGCAATCTTTTTACGGTTAAAGTCAACATACTCACTTTCGCTGATCTCACCTTTTCTAAATGCACTACGATTTGTTTTAACATCCAAAGTCTGAGGAAAAGATCCAATGGTAGTTGTTGAAAGCAGTGGTAGTTTAAAGACATCTTTTTGAATCTTTTCACGTTCAAAGAAGTCAGGAAGTCGGGTAAAATCTTGATCTGTGATCTCAGATACACGTTTTGAAACTTCAGGATCATAAGAATTCTTACGTTTTGATGAGAATAATTCCAAGTTTTTAATAAAGGCAGGATGTGTCTCGTAAGAATCAAGATCACTTAATATTTTCAATTCATTTAATTCTTCTAATTTTTCTTCTGCGAAAGCAAAGTGTTTTGTATAATCAGCATCTAATTTTGTTTCGTTCTTCAGTGTGTATGGAACATGTAAAAGAGAGCAAGAAGTATTGATCACAGTTGAGATTTCAGAGTTTTTAAGCCATGTGATAGTAGCTAAAGAGTCTCCATAATGATTTTTCCAGATATTTTTTCCATTTACAATTCCAACAAAGAGAAGTTTATTTTTTGGAAATCCTTCTTTTTTGATCAAAGATTTTGTTTCTTTTCCTTCGATAAAATCAAGTCCAATTCCATCAAAATCAAGAGAAGTCAGTTCATGATAAATATCACGGACATCACCAAAGTATGTTTGAACAAGAACTTTTAAATTTCCTTTTTTTGCTAAAAGCAATGTATAGATTTTCTTAAACAATGCAATATCATCGGAAGACAAATCATGTACTAAATAAGGTTCATCAAACTGAATCCATGAAATCTCTGTTCCTTGAGCCTTAGAAATAAGGTCCTCATATGCATGAATCATTGGTTCTACAAAATCAGGAAGTTGTTTTTCCCCAGTATATCGAATTAATTTTAATAAAGTAAATGGTCCTGTGATCACAGGTTTTGTTAAAATTCCTAGATGAAGAGCTTCATGAAATTCATCAAAAAGTTTTGTACCTGTAAGTTTGATTTCTGTGTCATCTTCAATTTCAGGTACCATGTAGTGATAATTCGTGTTAAACCATTTTTTCATAGCAAGTGCACGAACATCTCCGTGATTTCCTTGATATCCGCGGGACATTGCGAAGTAAGTATCAAGATCAGATAAATTTAACTCTTTATAACGAGATGGAATGATATTAAACAAAGCTGCACTGTCAAGCAATGTATCGTAAAATGAGAAATCATTGGATGGGATCAGGTCAATTCCATTTTCTTTTAATAATCTCCATTGTTTTTCACGGATTTCTTTCGCAACTGTTTGCAAACGTTCCTGTGAGATCTGATGTTTAAAATATTTTTCTGTGGCAAATTTTAGTTCTCTTAAGTTTCCAACTCTTGGGAAACCAATGATTGATGTTAACATAGTTGTCTTCTCCTTTTGGTGTGATTGTCGATTTGTTTTATGGGCTTTATTATAGTTGAGGATTTAGAAAGTGTGAAATATATAAAAATGTGAGTTTGATATAATCTGAAGTTATAATGATGTAGAAGAAGACGTCTTATCAGACGAGTTAGAAACATTAAAAAAAGGAATGGTTATGTAAAAAATTGCACTTGCATTAAAGCAGTATTGCAGATAACATAAGGATAGTAATAATACTTGCATTAGAACTCGCAGAAATGAAGAAACTGATAATAAAAGCAAAAAGGAGTCTTCTATGGATTATCAATCATACCTATCTCACAATGTAGCTGTCAACCTAAAAAGAATTCGAACTTCCAAGGGCATGAGTCTTGATGTACTATCAGAACAAACAGGTGTTAGTAAAAGTATGTTAGCTCAGATTGAGAAAGGAACAGCAAATCCATCGTTAGGTGTTTTAGGAAAGATCACAAGCGGATTAAGAATCGAATTCCAAGAATTAATTGATGCTCCGCCAATGGAATCTTGCCTTGTAACACCAGATCAGATGACACCAACAAAAGAAATGATCGGTGAATACAAAGTATGGACATGTTTTCCATATGAAGATAATCACCAATTAGAGATTTACCGCATTGATATCGAACCAGGGGGCAAATATATCAGTGGCAGCCATGGAGAGAAGACAAGAGAATATCTTTCAGTTACAGATGGAGAACTTACGATTGAGTGTGGTGAAGATGTTCAGAAGATCACAAAAGGGGAAATCTATCGATTTGAAACAGATAAAAAACATAATTATAAAAATGAAACACAACAAAAGACAAGTTTTATCTGTGTGTTTGTAGATTATCGGTAAGTATCATACGGAAGTAGTAAGATGATAAAATGACATGTTCAATATAATGGACAGATGTAATATATAATATTTTACAAAAAAATTAAAAAACAATAAAATACTAAGAAAAAATATACAATATAATAATAAAATATATTATAAAAGATAAAAATAAAGAAATTTCAAAAAATAACAAAGATATATTGACAATTCAATCCTCCAGTGTTATTGTATAGTTGTACAAAATAAAGGATAGAAATTAAGCAAGGGCGCTTACCAACAGGATAAGTTTCCCTTGCTTTTCTTTTTATTATTTAAAGTTTATCAATGAAAAAGATAAACAAAATCTGGCCCAGAGAAGTTAAATAACTAATAACATCATGAGGAGGAAGCAGATATGAGATTAAAAGACACAGGATTAACAAGTCAGGATATTAAAGATAAAGTAAACAAATATATGATCGAGACATACGAACGTTTTGATTTCCTTGCGGAGAGAGCAAAAGATATGTATATGTACGATGAAAATGGTGAGGAATATCTTGATTTCTATGCAGGAATCGCAGTAAATAACGCAGGAAGCTGTAATGAAAAGGTTGTAGCAGCAGTTAAAGATCAGGTTGGCGACATCATGCATACATTCAACTATCCATACACAATTCCTCAGGCACTGCTTGCTGAAAAAGTATGTGAAACGATTGGAATGGATAAGATCTTCTATCAGAACTCTGGTACAGAGGCAAATGAAGCAATGATTAAGATGGCTCGTAAATACGGAATCGAAAAATACGGACCAAACCATTATCATATCGTAACAGCGAAGATGGGATTCCATGGAAGAACATTCGGAGCAATGTCAGCAACAGGACAGCCGGGAAATGGATGTCAGGTCGGATTTGGACCAATGACTTATGGATTCTCATACGCACCATATAATAACCTTCAGGCATTTAAAGATGCATGTACAGAAAATACGATCGCGATCATGATCGAGCCAGTACAGGGTGAAGGTGGTGTTCATCCAGCAACACAGGAATTCATGAAAGGATTAAGAGAATTTTGTGATGAAAATGATATGTTACTCTTGATCGATGAAGTTCAGACAGGATGGTGTCGAACAGGTGCAGTGATGTCTTATATGAACTATGGAATCAAACCAGACATCGTATCCATGGCAAAAGGCTTAGGTGGAGGAATGCCGATCGGAGCAATCTGTGCAACAGCAGAAGTTGCTAAAGCATTTACACCTGGATCTCATGGAACAACATTTGGTGGACATCCAGTCAGCTGTGCAGCAGCATTAGCAGAAGTTAATGAACTGATCAATCGCGACTTGGCTGGAAATGCAAAGAAAGTTGGAGATTACTTTGCTGAGAAATTAAAAGGACTTCCTCATGTAAAAGAGGTCAGACACCAGGGATTATTAACAGGTATCGAATTTGATGACACATTAAACGCAGTTGATATTAAACATGCATGTTTTGATCGAAAACTGTTAGTTACAGCCATCGGAAGCAGTGTGATCCGTACAATCCCACCATTGATCGTAACAGAAGAAGAATGTGATAAAGCATTTGCGATCATGAAGGAGGCTGTAGAATCCTTAGCATAAAATAATATCTTTGAAAAAAGATCAAAATATCAGGGAGGAATGTAAATGAAACATTTTATCATAAATATCGGATGTGAATACGGAAGTGGTGGTCCGGACATTGGAAAGATGGTTGCCGAATCACTTGGAATTCCATTTTACGACAGAGATTTAGTAGATCAGGTCGTAGAGAAACTTGGAGTTGACAGGGATCTGGTAGAAAAAGCCGATTCCGGAGAAGAAAATGTCAAATATGAATTTGACACAACCTTTGGACCAAGATATGCGAATCTTACAAACCGTGTTATTTACACACAGTTTGAGGTTATTCATAAACTGGCGGCAAAATCATCTTGTGTCATTATCGGAAGATGTAGTAACTATATATTAAAAGACAGGGATGACTGCTTAAATATCTTTGTATATGCACCAGAAGAATATAAAGTGAAACATATCATGGAACAAAAAGGTGTATCACAAAAAGAGGCACAAAAACTTGTAAAATATAATGATGGGATGCTGAAATCAAGATATGAATATATGACAAACTCTGATATGAGAGATTGCCGTACCAGACATATGATGATCGATTCTAGTATTCTTGGACTTGAAAAAACAGCAAAATATATCATGCAGTTAATTGACCTGCGATTTGAAAACTAAAATAAAATACATTTACATTCTAACAAAGGCGTTAAGAGATAAGGATCTTTTAGCGCCTTTTTTCTTTCGAAACTTTAAACAGAATGTGAAGCAAGAAAGGAATGATATATAATGGAAAAGAAAAAATCGGAATTTGACAAAGTATTTAGTGCATGGGACATTCTTGTCATTGCATTTGGCGCTATGATCGGTTGGGGATGGGTTGTTTCAACCGGAGACTGGATCGGTCGAGGTGGAGTTTTAGGAGCTGTCATCGGTTTTGCGATCGGTGGTATCATGGTATTCTTTGTAGGACTTACTTATGCAGAACTTACTGCAGCAATGCCACAGTGTGGAGGAGAACATGTATTTAGTTACAAGGCAATGGGACCGGTTGGTTCATTTATCTGTACGTGGGCGATCATTTTAGGATATGTCAGTGTTGTATGTTTTGAAGCATGTGCACTTCCTACAATTATCACTTATATTTATCCTAGATTCTTAAAAGGATATCTGTATACTGTTGCAGGATTTGATATTTATGCATCATGGCTTGCAGTTGCGATGATCGTAGCATTCTTTATCACATTTATCAATATCAAAGGTGCGAAGACAGCTGCAACTTTACAGACAGTTTTAACAGTGATCATTGGTGGAGTTGGAATCCTTCTGATCGTAGCATCTGTAGTCAGTGGAGATGCCAGCAATTTAACACCACAATTATTTGCAGGAGATAGTGCGTCAACTACTATGAAAGCGATCATGAGTGTTGCGGTTATGACACCATTCTTCTTTATTGGATTTGATGTTATCCCACAGGCAGCAGAAGAGATCAATGTGCCGCTTAAAAAAATCGGTATGATCATGATCTTATCTATCGTACTAGCAGTTGCATTTTATGCGCTGATCATCTTAGGTGTTGGTTATGTTATGAGTCCATCTGATATTTCATCTTCACAGGCAGGATCAGGACTTGTTACAGCTGATGCAATGGCAAAAGCATTCCACAGCAGTATCATGTCAAAAGTATTGATCGTCGGTGGTATGTGTGGAATCGTTACAAGTTGGAACTCCTTTTTAATTGGTGGTAGCCGTGCAATGTATTCCATGGCTGAATCTTATATGATTCCAAGAACTTTCCGTAAATTACATAAAACACACAAAACACCAGTGAATGCATTATATTTAATCGGTGGATTATCCATATTAGCTCCATTATTCGGACGTAAAATGTTAGTATGGATCGTCGATGCAGGTAACTTTGGATGCTGTCTTGCATACTGTATGGTTTCCTTATCTTTCATCATCTTAAGAAAGAAAGCACCAGAAATGGCACGTCCATACAAAGTAAAACATTATAAGATTGTTGGTGTACTGGCAGTCTTAATGTCAGGATTTATGGTCGCGATGTATATTATCCCAGGATCAGGGTCAAACCTTGTACCACAGGAATGGGCAATGGCTGGTGGATGGGCTGTTCTTGGAATTATCTTTTTCATTGTATGTAAATTAAAATACAAAGAAAAATTTGGATCTCACATCGATGTTGCCGTTGATGATGAAGATATCACATCAGAAAAAGATCATACATTTGAAGATGCACTTGGAGCTGTTAACACAGCAGAAAATGTAGTAGAAGTACAGCCAGCAATTAACTTTAACTACTTCCTTCCAGTCAATATTGCATTTGGAAGCGGTAAAGTCTTAGAAACAGGAGAGCTTACAAAACCATATGGTAAGAAAGCACTGATCGTAACTGGAAGAAGCAGTGCAAAGAAATCCGGTTTATATGATAAAGTAGCAAACAGTCTGTCTAAAGCAGGAATTGACCATGTACTATTTGATAAAGTTGCACAGAATCCATTAACAACAACGGCGATGGAAGGTGCTGATTTTGCTAAGGCAAATGGATGTGATGTCGTTGTAGCAATCGGTGGCGGAAGCATCATGGACTGTGCAAAAGCAATCGCATTCTTAAGTATCAATGACGGAGATATCAACGATTACATTTATAACAGATTACAAAGTGATAAAGCATTACCATTGATTTTAATTCCTACAACATGTGGAACAGGATCCGAAGGAAATGGATTTGCAGTTCTTACAAATCCGGAAAATGGAGATAAGAAATCCTTACGTTGCAATGCGATCGTTGCAAAAGTATCCATTGTTGATCCAGAATGCATGATGACAATGCCAAAACATATACTTGCATCTGTTGGATTTGATGCATTATGCCACTGCATGGAAGCATACACATCAAAGATCGCACAGCCATTTACAGATGCCCTAAGTTTATATGCGATGGAACTGATCGCAGGAAACCTTGTCAAAGTATATAAAGGTGAAGGCGGCAAAGAAGCATGGGAGAAGATCACACTGGCATCAACGATCGGTGGAATGGTCATCAATACAGCAGGTGTCACTCTGGCACATGGAATGGAACATCCAGCCAGCGGACTAAAAGATATCGTCCACGGACAAGGACTTGCAGCATTAACACCAGTAATCGTAGAAGCATCCCATAAAGGAAACCATTTCAAATTTGCTAAGATCGCAAGAATCTTTGGCGGGGTTACCGCAGAAGATCTTGCTGGTAAATTAAGAAGTCTGTTAAAAGATATCGACCTTGCTTGTACACTATCTGACCTTGGATTATCCGAAGAAGATATTCCTTGGATGGCAGAGAACTGTATGAAAGTATCTGCGGCAAGTATTCAGAACAATCCGGTTGT
>ERZ506753.1995-NODE-1995-length-10776-cov-3.827721_pt1 | contig 10776 bp, 10 predicted proteins | sample MGYA00513044_ERZ506753 | MGnify/ENA metagenome assembly ERZ506753 | reverse complement strand
ATGTAGAAGAATTGCCGGACACACAGCAAACGGTGCGAGTAAAATCACAAAATATTGAATTGAAAAATGTTTCATTTGCCTACGACAAAGAGAATGGGAAACAGGTGCTTTCCAACATCAATCTTAAAATTCCAGAAGGAAAGTTCACTGCCCTTGTCGGTCCCTCCGGTGGCGGGAAATCTACGATTGCCCGTCTCATTGCTCGATTTTGGGATGTAAATGAAGGATCCATTCAAATTGGCGGTGTGGATATTCGCACGATACCATTAACTCAGCTTGCCGATCTTGTAAGTTTTGTTACGCAAGATAACTTTTTATTTAACTGCTCTATCAAAGAAAATATTCGTCTTGGGAATCCGAAGGCCACCGATGATGAAGTTTATGCGGCGGCGAAAGCGGCTTGCTGTGATGAATTTATAATGAAGCTGGAGAATGGCTATGATACGACAGCCGGTGATGCCGGAAACCGTTTGTCTGGCGGTGAAAAACAGCGTATTTCGATTGCCCGTATGATTTTGAAAAATGCTCCTATTGTAATTTTAGATGAAGCTACTGCTTTCACCGATCAGGAGAATGAAGAAAAAATACAACGGTCTATTGCAGCTTTAACAAAAGGAAAAACTTTATTGGTAATTGCCCACAGGCTTTCGACTATTAGAAATGCCAATCAGATTATCGTATTAAAAGACGGGCAGGTAGAAAATACGGGCACGCATGAACAGCTTTTAAGCAAAGATGCTTTGTATAGAGACATGTGGGAAGCTCATATAGGAGCGCAGAATTGGTCTGCTGGTTCCGGGGAAAGGAGGTAAAAGATATGTTTCGCATTGTAAACCGCTTAATCCATTGGACAGGAAAATATAGGAAACGCATTTATATCGGTTTCGTTTATGCTTTTTTTCACAGTATTTTTACCGCAATCCCAATTATGTTGGCGGCTAAAGGATTGAGTGCCGTTTTAGACGATTTTCATGGTGTTGCAAATTTGCAGGCACGGGAGATATGGGTTCTGCTTGGCGCTATGGTGTTGGCGGTATTTGGTAGATATATATTTTCTTATCTGCGAGCCAAAACACAGGAAAGCGTAGGATATGAAGCTACGGCTGATGAAAGAATCCAGCTTGGCGATATTATGAAAAGGGTGTCGTTAGGATTCTTTAATAAAAATAATATGGGAGAGCTATCCGCTGCCGCTACAACAGATTTGTCTTTTATGGAAATGTACGCAATGAATATGATTAATACAGTAGTCAACGGCTATATTACTGTAATCGTCCTCATTCTGTTTCTTGCTTTTTACAGTCCGCTTGCGGGTTTTGTCGCACTGGCTGGGGTTTTGCTCTCTGCACTCTTTCTGCACTTGCTGGAAAAGCAAAGCCGGAAAAATGCACCTGTTCATCAGAAAGCGCAGGATGATATGGTAGAAAGTTCGATTGAATATCTGCGCGGCATGCAGATCGTAAAAGCCTTTAAGCAAGAAGGCGTCTCGATTGCGGGGATTCAAAAGGCTTATAGTGACAGTAAAAAAATCAACATCAAAATTGAGTTAGAGTATATGCCCTTTAACTGCCTACACCTATTTTCCTTAAAAGCCGCTTCGATTGCCATTGTAGCGATTGCTGCCTTTCTCACATTTAATGGAGGCATGGATCTGCCGACTATGCTTATGTTGGATATGTTCTCTTTTATGCTATTCGGTAGTGTGGAAACCATGAACAATGCGGCACATGTGTTAGAAGTGATTGATGCGACACTGGATAAACTGGATCATATTGAACATGCTGAAATTATTGACAGGGATGGGAAAGATATTGTGCTAAAGAATGCGGACATTGAATTTCAAAATGTTACCTTTTCATATGATAAAACTCCGGTTCTTAGAAATATCAGTTTTTCTATTCCGCAGGGCAGTACGACAGCTATCGTGGGACCCTCCGGCAGTGGTAAAACTACAATTTGCAACCTGATTGCCCGCTTCTATGATGTAGACAGCGGAAAAGTTCTTGTCGGCGGTGAAAATGTAAGAGATATGACCTGCGACAGTCTCCTTCGTAATATTTCAATGGTTTTTCAAAAGGTTTATCTGTTCCATGATACGATTGAAAACAATATCCGCTTTGGAAATCCCAATGCCTCGCAGGAAGAAGTGATTGCCGCCGCTAAAAAAGCTCGCTGCCATGATTTTATCATGTCGCTTCCTGAAGGGTATCAAACCGTCATCGGAGAAGGCGGCTCTACACTTTCTGGCGGTGAAAAACAAAGAGTATCTATCGCCCGTGCTATTCTTAAAAATGCGAACATTGTCATCCTTGATGAAGCCACCGCAAGTATCGACCCGGAAAATGAGCATTTAATCCAGCAGGCAATCAGTGAATTAACTATAGGAAAAACAGTGATTGTCATTGCGCATCGTTTAGCGACAATAGAACACGCAGATCAGATATTAGTAGTAGACGATGGCCGAATTGTGCAAAAAGGTACGCACAATCAGCTTATCCGGCAGGAAGGGATATATAAAAGATTTATCAATATTCGCGAGCAGGCCGAAGGCTGGAGTATTGCTTAAAGCTGAAAATATAGTCAATAAAAGGAGGTGTGCCAATGGCTTTGACACCAGCGATGGAGGATTATCTGGAGGCTATCTTAATGATAAAACAGCAGCACGGTTATGTTCGATGCGTAGATGTCGCAGAGCAGTTGGGGGTAAAAAAGCCTTCCGTAAGCCGGGCAGTCAAGGAACTCATAAAATCCGGCCATCTTGTTAAAAATGCTGACGGTACACTTTCCCTAACGGAACTAGGATTGCAGATTGCCGAACAGATTTACGAAAAGCACCTGTTTTTCACAAAGCAACTTATATTGGCTGGCGTGGATCCCGAAACCGCAGAGCAGGATGCTTGCGGCATTGAACACGCAGTTAGTTCAGAATCGTTTCAAAAATTAAAGAAAGCATTTGATGACGGTTAGGTGGTGGTGATATGGGAAATTAGCCGTGTTGGATTTAGAGGATTCTGGCAGACAAATAGGCAAAAAACTGCTTTCCCTGCTTTCCCCGAATCAAAAGAAGGAGTTGGCTCAATTTGTTCGTGACTATGAGGCTGGCGATATTCCGGCTGATCTTCCATATACAACGCACTTTCGAGGCCAGTATTTTACTCCATTACAGGTGGATCAGCCATTAACAGAAATCCGGGAAGGTGATTTATATTTCTGTTTAGAGCAACGCCTTGTGATGGTGCAAGGCAATGTGATTCCTCTGACAGTCAAAGAATTTGAAATCTTCTCCTTGCTTATCTTAAATCCAAAACGAGTATTCACCTATGAAATGCTTATGGATCTGGTATGGAAAGAAGATTATACTTACTATTCACGGAAAGCGGTAAACAACCATGTAAGCAATCTACGGAGAAAATTGAGGGTTTCCCCTGATCTGCCGGACTATGTAAAAAGCGTCTACGGTATCGGCTATAAGTTTGAAGAAAAATAGAAAGGTGAGGAAGTGTATAAACGCTGCCTCACCTTGTTTTATCTCTAATGTCTCTGAAATGCTTCTATGGGTAATTTCCCTCTTGACAGAACCCGCCTCTCGAGATAAAATATAACAGTGATATATAACAGCGTTATAAGGAGACGAAGAAAATAGACGGCAATCTGACAACCTTAGAACGTATCCACCAGGCCGCAAAAGCAGAGTTTTTAGAAAAAGGGTACAAAGACGCTTCCTTGCGGAATATTGTGAAATCCGTGGGAATGACTACCGGAGCCTTTTATGGCTATTATAAAAGCAAAGAAGAATTGTTCGAGGCTTTGGTAGGCGAGCATTATGCGTACCTGCTTGGCTGTTTTCAAAAAGCGCAGAAGGAATTTGCTGATCTCCCCCACGAGCAGCAGCCGGAGGTTATGGGAGACATTTCCGGCGCTTGCATGTTTGATATGCTCCACTACGCTTATGAACATCTTGAGGAATGTAAGCTCATCCTCTGCTGCTCGGAAGGGACAAAATTTTCCGGCCTTATTGATGAAATGGTGGAAATTGAGGCAGCGGCAACCCATGCCTATCAAGAAGTCTTGCAGGAGCTTGGGCGGCCTTCTCCCCAGATTGACCCCGCGCTGGAGCATATCCTGATTACCGGCATGTTCCACACCTTTTTTGAATTGGTGATTCACGAGATGCCGCTTCAAAACGCAGAAAATTATGTGAAGGAAATGCGAGCTTTCTATACAGCCGGATGGATGAAAATTATGGGGCAGTAATGCCCTGTAATTTTTGCCCACAGGTTAGCGATAACTAACTTGCGAGGATATAAGAAGAACGCGCTTGTGTTCTCTTTATCATAGATGAAATAAAGAAAAGGAGGAATCTTCTTTGAAAAAACAATCCAATCTGTCACGCCTGCTACAGATTGCAGGCAACCACAAATACCTGACTTACGCTTCCTGGGTGCTTTCGGCCATCAGCGCCCTCATAGCGTTAGTGCCTTTCTACTATATCTGGAAGGTCATGCAGGAAGTGTTGGCAGTTGCGCCGGATTTCAGCCATGCGCAAAACCTGACCCGTAACGGCTGGATGGCGGTGCTGTTCGCAGTGATCGCGGTGTTGGTCTACATAGGCGCTCTGATGTGTTCCCACAAAGGGGCGTTCCGCATTGCCACCAACCTGCGCCTACAAACGATGGAGCATATTGTAAAGCTGCCGCTGGGGTTTGCAGAGCAATTCGGCAGCGGCAGGCTGCGCAAGATCGTCAATGAATCCAGCGCCGCCACCGAAACCTATCTGGCGCATCAGCTTCCCGACCGTGCCAATGCCATTGCGACGCCATGCGGCCTTTTGGTTCTGCTACTGGTGTTCGACTGGCGGCTGGGACTTTTGAGCCTTGTGCCGGTAGTGCTGGGCTTTCTGATTATGATGACGATGACCGGAAAGAAAATGCAGGAAAAAATGAAAGAATACCAAAACGCTCTCGATGATATGTCCAATGAAGCGGTAGAGTATGTACGGGGGATTCCCGTTGTAAAAACCTTCGGGCAGACCATATTCTCCTTCAAAAAATTCAAGGATTCCATTGATAGGTATAAGGTGTGGGTGATTGCCTATACCAAGCAGCTTCGAGCACCCATGATGTTCTATACGGCAGCCATCAACGGCGTCTTTGCCGCGCTGATTGCCGGTGCGCTGATTTTTACCCAAGGCGGCGTTACCAAGGATTTCCTGCTGGATTTAATGTTCTACATCATCATCACGCCCATCATCTCCGTCACCCTTACCCGTATCATGTTTCAGAGCGAAAATGCCATGATCGTAGACGATGCCCTGCATAGAATCGACAGCGTATTGAATTTGAACCCTCTTGCAGAAGCAGCACAGCCGGAACACCCAAACGGCGCTTCGGTACAGCTTAACCATGTTCATTTCAGTTATGATGGAAAAAACGAGGTCATCAAGGATATTTCCCTTTCCATTCCCGCAGGGCAGACGGTGGCTTTTGTGGGACCTTCTGGCGGTGGCAAAACCACGCTTGCCAATCTGATCTGCCGGTTCTTTGACCCGCAAAGCGGCAGTGTAAAAATAGGCGGCGTGAATGTGAAAAACATTCCGAAAGAAGAACTTATGAATACCGTCTCTTTTGTGTTCCAAAACAGTCGCCTAATCAAAGCCTCGATTTTGGAAAATGTGCGTATGGGCAAACCGGATGCTACCCGCGAAGAAATCATGGCTGCCCTCCACAATGCCCAGTGTGACGATATTCTGGAAAAGCTGCCCCAAGGCGCAGACACCGTGATAGGGACAAAAGGTGTGTACCTTTCCGGTGGCGAACAACAGCGGATTGCCATCGCCCGCGTGATGTTGAAAAATGCGCCTGTCGTAATTTTAGACGAGGCCACCGCCTTTGCCGACCCGGATAATGAATCTCGCGTACAGGCAGCCTTTTCCAAGCTGTCACAGGGGAAAACGGTGATTATGATCGCCCATCGTCTCTCTACCGTAGCTGGCGTAGACCAAATCTATGTCATTGAGGACGGGCAGATCACAGAGAGCGGCAAGAGCCGGGAGCTGCTGGAAAAAGGCGGCGTTTTCAGCCACATGTGGCAGGACTATCAAACTTCTGTTCAATGGAAAGTTGCAAAGGAGGTACAATAAAGTGATTAAAAGGCTTCAAAAGCGATATGCCCTTTCCGAGCAGGGGGCGAAAGATTTGGTGAAAGGCTGTCTGGCCTGCGTTCTTCAAAATCTTTCCTTTATGTTCCCGGTGGGCCTCTTGTATTTTTTAGTAGGCGATTTGATGAATGGCGGTGTTCCCGGCGAAAAAATTGCTTTTTACATCGTGGGCTGCGTGGTCTGCATTGGCTTGATCTTGCTTACCACTTACTTTCAATACAACGCTACCTACTTTGCCACTTATACAGAAAGCGGTGTGCGGAGGATTACGCTGGCTGAACGACTTCGGAAGATTCCGCTGTCCTTCTTTGGAAAAAAGGACTTAGCTGACCTTACCAGCACCATCATGGCCGACTGCACCTTTTTGGAGCAGAGTTTTTCTCACTTTATACCGGAACTGGCAGGATCAATCATCTCCACTGTCTTAATTTCCATTAGCCTTTTGGTGTTCGACTGGCGCATGGCATTAGCGGCGCTGTGGGTGTTGCCGGTTGCCTTTGCTATTGTAGGCTTCTCCGCAAAGGTGCAGGAACGGCTCAATCAGAAAGCGATGGATGTAAAGATGGCCTGCGCCGACGGGATTCAAGAGTGCATTGAAACTGTGCGCGACTTAAAAGCCAACAATGCCGAAGCAGAATATCTGAAAGGCTTAGAAAAGAAAATCCGCGCCGTGGAACACCGTTCCATTCTCAATGAGTTTGGGTTGGCAGCCTTTGTGGTGTCCGCATCGCTCATATTAAAGCTGGGAATTGCCACCGTTGCGCTGGTAGGCTCGGTTCTGCTGATAGGCGGCAGCCTCGATGTCCTGACCTTTTTCATGTTCCTGCTTGTCGTATCAAGGCTTTACGACCCACTGCAAGGGGCGCTGCAAAATCTGGCGGCGGTTATCAGTACCCGCACCAATATCGCCCGCATGAATGAAATTCTCGATCACCCGATTCAGCAAGGAGAAAGCACGCTCACCAACAAGGGATATGATATTACCTTCGGTCATGTAGGCTTTGCTTACAACATGGGAGAAACCGTATTGAAGGATGTTTCCTTTACCGCAAAACAGGGCGAAGTCACGGCCTTGGTAGGGCCCTCTGGCGGCGGCAAAACCACGGTATCGCGGCTGGCGGCAAGGTTTTGGGACGTGAGCCGGGGAAAGATCACCGTGGGAGGCATGGATATTTCCAAAGTTGACCCGGAGACGCTGCTTTCCCTGTTCTCCATTGTATTTCAGGACGTTACCCTGTTTGACAATACCATTCTGGAGAATATACGAATTGGGAATAAGGACGCAACCGATGAACAGGTTTTAGCCGCTGCAAAACTTGCCAATGTGGACGAATTTGCCGAAAAGCTGCCGGATGGCTGGCATACCAACATTGGAGAAAATGGCTGCGAGCTTTCCGGCGGCGAACGGCAGCGGATTTCCATTGCCCGAGCTTTCCTGAAAAACGCGCCGATTATTCTGTTGGATGAAGCCACCGCTTCGCTGGATGTGGAGAATGAAACCTTGATTCAAACTGCCCTCTCCCGTCTGATTGCGGATAAGACGGTGCTGGTGATTGCCCACCGAATGCGCACCGTAGCCGGAGCAGACAAAATCGTGGTGCTTTCTGAAGGAACCGTGGCCGAAGAAGGCGCACCGGAAAAATTGTTAAAGCAAAACGGCTTGTATGCCCGAATGGTGAAGCTACAGACGGAGAGCCAGAATTGGAAGCTGGCGTAAAGTCTTTATTTCTTCCAGTTTTATTATCTGCCGCGTCGGCTATAAATTTGAAATCTGAGGAATGCCATCATGGCTTGAAACGGCCATGGTGGTATTTTTTTTGCGAAAACACCTATAAAAACACCCTTAAAAATGTCACGACTAATAGAGAGGTATTTTTAAATTTTTCTGCTGAACCCCCCGTAAAAATCTCCTCAAAATGAAATGACTATTAGAAGGGTATTTTTGTGTTTGTCCACGCAATAATTCCCTCGAAAATATACGGATATATGAGAGGGATTTTGAGCTATCTCAAATTTATTTTCAAAAGGGGGTGTCATTTTGCTGTCAAAATGTACGGATAAATAGAAGAGTGTGTTTTGACCGTCCAAAAGGAGGTGATAGAAATCAAAGAGAAAATCCCCGTGATGACCTACTCCCAATACCGCAGAGCTAGAAAGCTAGTCCATCAGTGCTGCAACTATGAGAGCGGGAACTGCCTTGCCCTTGACGATGGAGAAGAATGCGTTTGCGTGCAAAGCATTTCCTACTCCCTGCTGTGCAACTGGTTCCGTGCCGCTGTCCTGCATTTGGATGAACCTCTGGTGACTGCTTTGCTTCATCGGAAAGAACATAAACGGTGCGCTGTCTGCGGACAATCCTTTCTTCCCGGTTCCAACCGGGCAAAATACTGCAAGTCCTGCGCCGCTATCGTTCACCGCAGGCAGAAAACAGCCAGTGACCGGAAAAGGCGGGCTGCCTGCGGACAATTAGAGACGAAAAAGGCTTGATTCTGCGGGCTTTGCAAGCACCGGTCAACGGGATAGAGGGATAAATCCTTATGCCCGCCCAGAACGAGCTTCTAATTGTCCGCACAGGCTCCTGACCTAAACGGGATTTCCCCAGACAGGCAGCAGGCTGAGTACATATAGGTTCCCGCTTCATTTTGTCTGCCTAAACGGGAATATCCAGGATTGGTTTTTCAGAACATGGCAAAGCTGACGCTCTGGAGCGCCCATATCCTGTTTTTCAGTCCGTGGCTTTCCCGCCTGTCAGACAGCCCGGATTTAGACGGTAGTTAATAAAAAAGAGTTAAATACAAAATAGTCAATATCAATCTATCTATCATAGCGATGAATGGATAGGAAGGAGAATTTATGATTCCATACAAAACAGATACCGATATTTCGTCTTATATCATTTTCCCACGATTCCTTATCCCCCTGGATTTATCCAATGACGCCAAGGTGCTGTACGCCCTGCTTTTAGACCGGGCGGGGATTTCCAGGAAGAAAGGATACATCGAAGCAGATGGGACTATCCGTCTGTACTTTACTGTGGCGGACGCCAAAGCGAAACTTCGCCGAAGCAGGCAGGTGGCAACACGGGTGTTTCATGAACTGGAATCCTGCGGTTTGATCTTCCGCCGGAAACAGGGGCTTGGCAGACCGGCTGTGATCACCCTGAATCTGCCAGCTAAAGAAAGGCGGAGCGCCAATGATTGATGACCAAAAGCTGTATGAGCTGCTGAAAGACTTTGACCCCGCAGTAGGGGAACGGATGGAAAAGCACTTCAAGGATGGGGCGTTTTATTTTGACCTTGGCGGCAGCAGCTATCCTTTCTTTGAGGGGAATACCGTCTATACGGTCATTCCCCACTTTGCGGAAAAAGGCTCGGAAGGGATCGTGAAGAAGCTGAAGCGGCTGATGGAAAAAGATTTGAAAGAGAAAGAACCGGAAAGATAGCTGCAAAAAGCCAATCGGAGCGTTATAATAAGGGCAACCGTTTACTTGGCTGCCTGAACAGAAAGGAGAAGCAAATGAACCAGCAGCCAGAGAAAATCACCGCTTTATACTGCCGCTTGAGCCAGGACGACGCTCTGGACGGAGAAAGCAATTCCATTACCAACCAAGAGTTACTATGTAGAGGGTGGTTTTTGCCACCTAATACATATGACTGCGGCTCATTTGTGGTGAATTGAAAAGCAGTTATAGGAAAGGAGCAAAATTCGTATAACCGCTGAAAGCCAACACAGAAAGGAGCTGTTGCTTTATGAAGTCCCTGTTTGAACAGATGGGCGGCACTTACCATCTGGAGGGAGATTACCTCATCCCGAATCTCGCCCTGCCGGACACCGGCGACAATCAGATCGGCAGATACGGGCGTATGCGCCGCCGTTACCTGAAAGAACACCGAAGGATACTTTACACAAACCTGCTGACGTCAGGCAATTTGCGCCGCCATTTGGCGGAAATCGACCAAGCCTGCAATGAGCGTATGGAAAGCATCGTATCTGTTCTGGCAAGGCAGGAAGGCGTAACCGAAGCGCTGAAAGCGGCCGATCAGATGGAGTGGGTGCGCCGCATGAACAGTATTCGCAACCGTGCAGAGGAAATTGTACTGACGGAACTTGTATACGCTTAATCGAATGCCCGTTATCGGCTGTATGGCTGATAACGGGCATTCTCTTTATACTTTTGGAACTCTGAATTTGTATTTCCCTTTTCCAAACCCACTGACGGCTTCAATCAAATCCGCTTTTTTCAGCTTTGTGATAAGATTACCGGCGGCAGTAACGGAATCGCTTGTAATAGCGGCTATGTCGGAACGTCCAAAGATACCATCAATGCCCATGCTTGCGAATACTGTTTTGGCTTTTTTAATCGTAGCTTGGTTTGCGTTCAGTCCGTCAATCGCAACCTCAATCGCAAGATAATCAGGAGTAATCGCAATATTTTCATCTTCAATCATAACTTTAGCTGAGTTTATTGCAGTCCCATAATTCAAGTTATACAGCGTAACTTGGAATGAACTTGCATCGGAATAAAATTTAGGCTCCAATTCATCCCGGTAATTATGGGCTGCATGGTAGGCTTCCGTGATTTTCCGAAATCCGCTTCCCTGTCGAGATCGGAAGAGCGT